>Ga0126342_10007426_pt1 | contig 19566 bp, 18 predicted proteins | sample Cyp1metagenome_FD_92528 | JGI IMG/M metagenome (GOLD analysis project Ga0126342, IMG submission 92528) | Coral microbial communities from Lord Howe Island, Old Settlement Bay, Australia - Cyphastrea 1 metagenome | ecosystem: Host-associated > Invertebrates > Cnidaria > Coral ... | reverse complement strand
TCCTCTTCCTCTTCCTCTTCCTCTTCCTCTTCCTCTTCCTCTTCCTCTTCCTCTTCCTCTTCCTCTTCCTCTTCCTCTTCCTCTTCCTCTTCCTCTTCCTCTTCCTCTTCCTCTTCCTCTTCCCCTCCCCTTCTCTTCTCTTCTCTTCTCTTCTCTGACTCTTCCCATCTCTGTTTTGCATCTGTCCATATTGTCGGAAGTTTGACTTCTAAACTTCCTTCGATGATTCATTTGCGATTCATGTATAGTTTATTTGCGTTGCTCTGTTTTCAGCCTCTTTGCTTTTAATGGTCTAAGCGGCCCAGGCGACAACCGAATCATGCAGTGGTCAGACCAGGTCTTGCCACTGTATCGACATCTTTTCATTTACAGATCTTGGTTGTGTTTGAGTCGCATTGGGATCTGATGCTTCAGGACAACATGGCTACCTCGTTGTTGAACTTGCTGAAGCCCAAGCAGCACAAAACATCCCTTCGGAAAAAGGCACTCGGTATATCTCGGTATGCGCAGCGAAAGAAAGATTATTCGTGGCCTTCCCAGGCTTCTCTGTAAGCAAGACCGAAATGTAGTGTCTGTAGACTGTATCCAGCTATACAGTTGGTTGATAAACGCGGCGGAGTTGTTCTGCAGGACCAAATCGCTTGTTTGTTGGCATCAAACACGGAGGGTTGTCTAGACGGAGGATTGGTTTCTTGAAACTGTAAGGCTAAAAGTATCTTCAGTCACAGCAGTTCAAATTTTAAGGCGTGTGCGTGTGCTCGCGCATTGGCGCGTGCTTGTATGTGTGCGTGTTGGTGTGAGTGCGTATACCACGTCAAAGGATCTAAGACTTCAGATTCTATGCGATTATTTTCAATGATTTTTTCGGCAGTTTCATGACGTTAGGTGAAAGTATCTGGGAACTGGAGCTGATTTGCCTATCCAGTCCAACGAAGCCATGGCTTTTCGATGCATGAAGGGTCTGATTTATAACTTGTGCATGCTTACATAATTTGATGCGGTATGGAATGAGACTGACCCAAAACCTCCTTGCTTGGACATATTTGGTTTATCCCGTTTGGTGCCCATGCGGCATGATCAGGATTTCTTGGATTCATAGCTACTTTGAGTTTGCACTCATGTGCACAATGCCCAGCACAACCTCAGAAATCTTCTTATTTTGTGATTTCGAATGCCGCCCGGGCACCCAAGCAAATGCTGGAGAGAGATTATCTCGTCGTTCTGGTCAAAGCCTTGTTTTGGAAGGCTGAGTTCTGAGGGCAGGCCAATATGAAAGTGCAATGTGTAATAGCCAGAACAAAAACCAATGGACAAGCAGTAGCTAAATTGCACACTACGGCACGCTCAGCAGCTTCCCAAACATGGAAGACATTCAGCAAAACCCATCCGGCCCATCCGGTGCATCCCGGTGCATCTTGTCTCCTGAGGATTTCTTGTCTTCTGAGGATTGCATGTTTAGCTCTATATATGCCAGCTGTAAAAGCCTCGTGATTGCCCTGTGATCGGGAAAACTACTTGGATACTTTTGCTTCACCTTTTCAGATAAAGACTCCAAGCTGAACTGAAGGAATGCCACCATCACGCACTTACTGGCGCACCTGGTCCGTTGGAAAGACATGACCCGACTTCTAATTCTTCTTGATCTACTCAATGCAAACAACCTCTTTCGGGAAGCCCTCCCTAACTATCCTTGGAAGTGTCCGCATCTCATCTAGGCTCTATTTGTACCGCATCAGGTATTGCTCTAGAAAATATGACGCAAGCAGATTATTTTCGCGCAGTGAAAAACATTCTTTGAGTACTTGAAGTCTGCAGCATTTTGTTTTGTGCACATGAGTTCACTCCCCGTTGAATGCAATTGACTCTACTTGTGGCAGGTCATTGCCTGTATAGGAGCCCTATCAGCAGTCTTGGCAGACCGTCAGCTAGACACTCTCATGAGGACAGCCTTTGAGAGCTTGTGGCAAGTAAACACAGCAAACATAGAGTTCATTACACTTCCAAACTGGCAACTTGCTCACAACTTACAACTTATAATTTACAAACAACATGCTCACAATATCTCACAACTGACAAATTGGCTGCTTCATCTACACGCATTTGTCTGCCAGGACGTTGCTGGGAGACGTCAGATCTGCAGGGTCAAAATCAGACAAGCAGAAGTGACCACGACTTGACAAACTTTGACAAACCGACAGACAAGCTTTAATAAATTTAACAAGAGGTATTACTGAGGTATTCGAACAACTGAAAGACGCTAGCAATAAGTAACAAAGACTTGCTGAGAACGAACCTTGCGCATAAAGAAAGCACAGAGTCTCCTTTGGACTGTTCATAACTGTTCCTCTGCAGGTACATTCAATGTATCAGCACTGTCAGCCGAAATGTTGGCGGCAGCCTGAGAGGGTTCACCCTAAAAGCAGCTCGCATTATAGATATTATAGCACAGACTGCTAACTTGAGGTTTCAGAATTGGGCAGCATTTGAAAGAGATTGCGCCCTTGTTCCTGCAAATTGTCAACCAGGCTAAGGAGTCAGTGTCAATTTGAAGCCCCACCTCAGTTTTTTGCTTGCTTTTGTTTGCAAAAAGGGAAGAAGTGGAATATGAGCGGCGATGCATCTCCACATAGTGCTGAAATATTTTTTGGATCTCAGTCAGAGAAAAGCACGCAACTTTTTGATATAATTGAAGTGCTAGGGATCCCTGGAGTTTCCAAGTGATGTTTGGAAATTATCGTAATAACTACCAGTTATTTCCCTTCTAGGTCTTTCCACAGTGTGTACTAAAAAATCAATTTGACAAAAACAACTGGATTGAGACAGCCAATCCCTTTGAGAGGCAACGCAGGAGGACGTCTCTATGGATGGTGACAACGAAAAGGACCACGAGGCACTTGCAGATGGAACATATCGGTTCTCTACACCAAGAGCACTTGAGGCATTGCGACAAGGAGTTTAGGCAGATTACAAGCTCCATCAAGCTGCCGTTCTCCCCGCATTGCCATTTTTGCCATTTCAAATTTCACCTTGGAGGTAGTTGAGAACTGCCTGAATGCCTTTGAGTGCTTTGTCTTGCGCAGTTCCAAAGAGGCATGACCTGGCATGACTTTTAAACTCCGTGGATCAAAAGAGAGGGTGCCAAGGTATTTGCTAGGTGGCTCATGTCATGGCCCGTGACAGCTCCATAAAATTGATTGAGATCCCAGAACTTTTTTTCCCCATTTTTTTTTGTTTTGCTTCCTACAAATTTGCATTGTCACCAAAAGTAGAAACACGCGAACGCGACATGAACTTCAACGAAATCGGAAACACTCTGCAGATGGCTCCACACTTGGACGAGCTTTGTGGAGTGGTCCTGACTCTCATCTCTTATGACCCGAACTTCTACGACTCAGGAGATGCTCAGGACTTCCCTATCATGCTCTCCCATCCAGCCCAATTTTATTATGGAATTACCACAAAATAGCCTTTGCGAACTACAAATTCTTCTAGGCTTGTGCAGCAGCTGCCAAGTACATTTATACCAAACCCAAATTCCGATCGACTGGCAGAAGCCAGAGGGCGTCGACATGATCAATGTACACTCTCTCCATTGATCTCCATTGCACACATATATATATATATAATATATATAATAAATAGATATCAGATATCAGTATGAAATATAGTCAATATATGATATGTATATATGTATGTACATATGGACACACACATTGTTACATCCAACGCAGTATGCAAACGTAGACATGGCTGTGTTGGTGTTGTCAGCCTTGATGTGCCCTGCAAAACTGATGTGCAGGATGCAGTGATGGAGGAGTTTGAAGAGTTTGATGAAGATGGCCTGGTTGACTCCGATGACGACGACAACTCCTGGAAAGTAAGAAGAGCTGCCTTGAAGGCAGGGACTGCAGGGACTGCAGGGACTGGTTACATAATCGGCGACTCTCGGCGAACTTCAAGAATCTTCGAATTCGAACAAGTTGTTCGACCTACCCGACCTACCCTGCCGGTGCAGCCGCACTCTGAGGTGCTTGAAGCGATGGTCAAAGGGCTACCAGACAGGCTGCGGCCGATGCAGCGATGCAGCTGTCACCAAATTTGTCTCAAGTCTTTCAATGTCTTTCATATTGTCTTTTTCATATTCGAAATTGTCCCGCATAACCACAACATGCCACAACCACACATTGGAGCATTTCCTTGGTTGCAGAAGACTTCGTTTTGTCTGGTCCAACAAAGTTCATGTTTGGAAATCTCAGCAAGCTTTCATGTGACAAGAGCCGTGTACTCGGAACGTTGAGTAAACTGATTCCTGGCTGCACCTGGGGACTCCGGGGACTCCACTAATGAATCACATTTTTTCTTCACTTCCGGACATTTCCGCACTTGCTCTCTTCGACAGCGAGATAGCAGCCACAAGGGGTGTCACTTCTACTCAGATGGAATGCTGGGCCGAGGGCCAGGGTGTGAGAGTTTGGTGCTTGCGATTGTGGCATGGGGCTGGTTTTTCCAGTGCTTTTTCAGGATTTTTGTCAAAGCAGTTTTCTCTTTCATTTTCCTTGACCTCTCTGCAATTGAGTGCCGGTCGAATTTTTATTTCGAATAACAAACGTAGGCTGTGACTGAAAGTTTCTAGGGTTTTGCTTCAAAGTAAAGTTTTTCCTTCAAAATTGTTTTCTAGTGCATTTTTATCAAGTACTGAGAGTTTAGCGATTTACTACCTCCTGCGAATGGGTCTGCGTTTTGGCAACTTTCCAAGTCTCAAGTAATCGTTCCAGACATTTTCCCCTGACTTTAACTACTGCTCGCTTGATCTGCGGAATTGTCTTGTTTGTGTTTCCATGTTGACTCAAAGCTTTTGCTTCTACAATTATGCTTCGAATCTATGAACGACTCCGCAGGTTAGATGAGATCTACGCCAAGTTTGCGCAGCCACTGATCAATCGCTTCAACGAACGACCGAGCCCAAGCAGCTTTCTTTGGCCACAACAGGCATCGCACCGTCGCACCGCCAAGCTTTTTCTGCAAACTGGCAGGTGAGGAAAGCGTCAAGCTCGATGTTTTCACAACTTTTGGAGAAATGGCACAAGCTGCTGTAATCAAGGTTTGGAAGCTTTGTGCTTGTGGAATGTCAAGCGTCATTAATGCACATGTATATCGTATCTATATATGTATCTATTATATATATATAGTTATTTCGTATAAACGTTTCATTTGGACTTTGGTAATGTGGCTTGTCATGCATCACGGCGGCTTGTCACTTGTCCCATGCTCCGTCCTTGTCAGACACAGCCTTTTCTGGTCGCATCGACTGGAGCTCCTTCTGCGCCTTCATCCTCCGTTTTGGAGGCAGAGTCTTGCGTCGAAAAACCAGGACGTGTGCACAACACATCCATGGACTATATAATACTGTAGATCAGAATATGTGTATGCATATACACATACATATACATATCTTTTATTTTAAACCTATGTATATATACAAGAGTATGATACATTATTCCCAACAGCAAAGAGCTGTTGGGTTTCAATCTCTAGAAGCAGGGGTTGATATCGCGTTCTTCCCTTTTCGGTCATGTATGCGCTCTCCCACTTTGTCTCCCAGCTTGTCTCCCACTTCCCACTGTGTATCGCACTGTGTCTCCTACCTTGTCCTCTCCCACTGCGTGTCGCAGAGTCTTCCATCTGGAACCTTGGACCTTGTCTCGCACTCTGTCTCCCACTGTGCTTTCCAGTGTGTTTCCCACTTGTCACCCACCAGAAACCTGTGTGCCACTGTGTCTTCCACTGTGTCCATTCTTTGTCGCACCGTGTCGCCCGCCTGGAACCTCGGAACCTTTTCTGCCGCTTTGCCTCCTCCTGTTCCCAACATCATAAAAAGCTGTTGGGTTTCAATCTCTAGAAGCTGGGGGTGGTGTCGTGTTCCTCCGTCCTTTGGCAACCTTTGAACCTTGTCTACCAACTTGTCTCCCACTGTGTCTCCCAGCGTGCCCTACCTGGGACCTTGGTCCCCCCTTCTCTCCAACTGTCCATCCCATCTTGTCTCCCATCTTGTTTCCCGTCTTGTCTCCCTAGAAGAACCTTGGCCACCACTGTGTTTCCCACGGTGTTTTCAAAACCTTGTCTGACACTGTGTCTCCCACCTTGATCATCCCACCTTGTCTCCAACTGTGCCGTTGTCTTTCACTGTGTCTTCCACTTTGTCTCCAACTTGCCTCCCACTGTGTCTACCCATGTGTTTTCACTTTGTCTCCCACCTTGCCCCAATGTTTCTCCCACTTGGTCTTCCACCTTGTTTCCATCTCAAGCGAGGGCGGTATCCCGACTTCGCCCCCTTGAAAAACCTTGGAACCTTGCCTCCCAGTGGTCTTCCAGTTGTCTCCCACAACCCCCTGTTGTCTCCCACAACCCCCCAGATGTCGTTTACCACCTGTCTTACATTTGTCTCCCAGATGTCTTTGACTTGTCTTCCACTTGTTGTGTCCGAGTTGTCTCCCAGCTGTCTTCCGATGTGATTTCCCAGGTGTTGTCTCCCACTTGCCTTCAAGGTTTCTCCACTTGTTGTCTAGTTGTCCTCCACTTGTCTCCCAGCTGTCTCCCAGATGTGGTCTCCCAATTGTCTCTCAGATGTGGTCTCCCGATTGCCTCCTAAGTGTCTTCCACTTGCCCCCCACAACGCCAAGTTGTCTCTCAGAGGTGGGCCCTAATAATTCCCAATTGCTTTGAACTGCTTTCCACTTGTCTCCCAGTTGCCTCCCAGATGTGGTCTTCCAATTGTCTCCCAACTGTGTCCCTTGAATTCGATACTGTCACTGCTGTTGGGTTGCAAAGCTGGCTTAATATAACTATGTATGTAGGACGGGTGATATGTTTTCAGGATATTTGTTGGTGAAAGTTTCGCTTGCAGGTGGAGCGTCCTGCGCCCCCTAAGGAGCTTTGGTAACAGCATGTGACATGAGAGAACTGATGAGAACTATGAACGCATCAATGCTGTGCACCCCAGCACCACAAAGACAGTTGAACTCAGTTGCGCTAAGCCCTCCGGCCCTGTGAGGAGAGACCGAATGCTCATCATTTGATCGCTGTTATGCCGTCATGCATATCTCAGCTGAATAAGCAGATGCGCTCAAAGGCGCAGTTACTGACCTGCGCTGACCCACTGTTCATGCTGCTGTGGTTATTTGGAGGATGTTGAATGACATTGTGACAATAGTATGCAAGAGAAAGGAACAGACCCACTAGTCCATGGAAAAGGAAACCTAAGCATTGTCGACCTTCCAATTCGAAGAAAAATAAGGACATGGCTTGACTCTATTTTTGGAATCCGTACTCGATTGAATGAATTCAAGGCAGCCTAAAACCGACTCGGACACAAATTCGGAGCGGGTCATGTATTTGTTGCCAGGACCGAGCCTCGATTTGTTTGAATTTCATGAAAATTCACGACCCCAGTAGTCTTAGCAGACATTAGCACCCTCTTACATAGTTCTGGTCTACCTTTTGCTTGTGCCGGTGCAGGTTCAGAACTTGGGTCCCCTACACAAGGGACTTCAGAAGTCCTGGCATTGGAGGATAGTTCGCTTCAGAACCAAAAAACACGAGAAACCAAAACACGCGATTCCGAAACCAAACCAGCGTCGCGTCGGGAAGCAAAACGGAGCCAGAAACCAAACCAAGAAAGATTCAGGCCCTCTCTGAGGCGTCTGGCAACTCGCAACTCGCTGAAACACGCATGGATGCTGCAGCAGAAACAGGTGCAACTGTGCAAACAAGGCAAAAGTTAGCTCAGCTGGCTGGAGCCTAACTGCAAGGGCCAAGCCGCTGAGCAACAAACGAACGAAAACCAGCACAAATGACTGGCGCATTGTGAAACTGGACCAGATGCCATATAGCTACTACAGCGTTCGCTGTAAAGCCCAAAGCACCCCCCTCAACACGCAGCGCTCAGCCCGACTCCAACCACTGGGCTGCAAACTGCATGTAACTGCTGCAAAGTGCATGTCACGGTCTGCTCAGAAACCAAAATGTTCCGGCATTAGAGCCTCAATAGCAAATCTTAGCAATGGTCCTATGGATTGGATTGTACATTTGTGTCTGGGACCCATATATAGAGACTCCTTTTGAGTGTTTTGAGAGGAATTTGATTTGGCCTTGGTCGTTTTGATAACACTCTGCTTCATTTGCCGTTTATACCGGGACGATCCTTGTGACTATTCTGGTCGCTTGGCGACGACAACCGCCTGCACCAGATTGTTAGCTTCGGAGTTCCAATAAAATTATATATGTTCTACGTTGGGCTTGTGTAGGGCTCATGGTAGTATGTTGGGCCCAGGGCCGATGTTGGCTGTATGTTGGACTGTGTTGGGCCCATGTTGGGCAATGTTGGGCTATACGGGGCCATGCTGGGCCCCTTGTTGGGCCCATGTTGAGTTTGATGAGTTTGTTGGGCCTATGGTGAGGCATGTTGGGCCTATGTCATATGTTGGGCCTATGTTGGGCGTATGTTGGGCCCATGTTGGGCCTATGTTTGGCCATGTTGAGCCCAAGTCTGGCAACTCAGCCTATTTGAGGCCCCTATCAAAAGCGCGGAAAAACAGGATTCTAGAGCAATACAGCCTACCCCGATTTAAAACTTCATAGCTATTGCAATTGCTTCCAGTTCACGCATGCACACAAAAATGCCTCGGCACCTTCGGAGCGGGCGGATTTCCTTGTAGATTCCCTTTCGCACATACAGATGTCAGACTCATCGAACCAAGCTCCTCGACCAGAAAACAAAACCAGAAAACTCGCATTTGCAAGAAAGGGAGGGCCGGGAGGGCCCTTATTTGTCTGTTCCTTTTGTTGGCTCTGTGTGGCTCTGTGCGGCTCTCTGTGGCTCTCTGTGGCTCTCTGTGGCTTCTGTATACTTCTGTGTGTCTTTCGGCTTTTGGCTTCTGTGGCTTGCAGCTCTTGGCTTCTGTGGCTTTCAGCTCTTGGCTTCCGTGGATTCTTGGCTTATGTGTCTTCTGGCTTCTGTTACTGCTTTTGCTTCCGGCTTCTATGGTTTCGTGTTTTTTTTTGTGGTTCCTTACCTGCCAGGTGAGGGTCTCTGGATTTTAACAAAGGTGCAACTCATTCGCATCCTCTTCTCCTCCTCCCCTCCTCTTCTCACCTACTTCTGTGCCAGCTTGCCGAACCTCATATCGCGAGCTCCGGACAGTATTGTCCCCTCGACCCGAACCTCATATTGCGAGGTCCGGACGCTGTGGGCTGGGCCTGGGCCCGAACAGAGAGAATGGCAGAATAGATGCCAGATAGAATGCCAGATAGAATGCCGGAGTATATGCCAGAAAGAATGTCAGATAGAAGGTCAGAACAAATATGCCATAAATACTTCCAGATGGTATGTCAGAAATTATGTCACAATAGTGTGCAAGGGCGGGGATGATTTGAAGTAAAGTAATTTTCGTTGGTTTATGGTTTCTTGGGTTACTGGTAGTGGCTTTTGGCTTGTGTGGTCTTGGTTTCCGTGGCTTTTGTGTTTTCATCAACATCCCATATCAACAAACATCCTATAACAACATCACCAACAACCAGCGAACAAGACAAGAGCAAGAAAAGAAGAGAACAGCAGTAAAATGTGGCCGAACGCCAGGGGGGGAGTCGCTGCACCCTCCCCCCTAACCCCCTCCAACAATTATTATTATATTAGGTTTAATCTACGCCGCCAACACCCATCAACAATCCATAACAACATCACAGGATGAAAAAATTAAGTGCTGAAATGTTACCTAAAAAAGCTTCCTCCAACTGCCAACAACCAACGTACAGAACAAGGACAAAGAAAACAGGTAACGCCAGCAGCATGTGGCCGAAATAAGAAAAAATGCTGCAACATACTGGGGAAATAAAACATTCTAGCTCCAACATGTTGCCAATACTGTGGAAATGTGAGATTTTAGTATAATGTTCCAAAAAACAAGGAGAACAGCCGCAGCCTCCAAAAGAAACACAAAATCCTAAAGAAAAGAAATGAAATAACTAATTCCGGGCCCCTAAAAAATCTACTCTTCGGATCTTTCGTCACATTGCCTGGCAGCACTGCACTGCGTCAGGCTGCCAAGACTCGGCAGGGTGCATTAGCACTTTTGCGGATTTTGTTGACACCTCAATGGAATCACTTTCAGATGGACCTGCCAAGATCCAGTCCAGGACTGTTTTCAGACAAATTTAATGTTCTTTTACTTTGATTGATACCATTTTTCCATTTGGATGCATACTGAGGTCTGAGTGTATTCCGCAGCATGTGGAGCCAAATATTCCTCAGGCACCAGTTTTGAATTTCCAATCCCAAAAAGGCCTGCTTCGGCTTGTTTCAAGCAATACGCGTATTTTGTTCATCAATCGAGCCAGGTAAAGGACGAGTTGATTCGGGCCATGAAGGAGTCCAATTCTTCAATGCGGCTGGACAGCTTGGTTCTGATGAGGCAGGGCTGTTTCGGCACTGGAGGTGCTTGAGGCTGTCAGCATACTGCATACATTTGTCATATTTTACCATGTTTCATTCGTTGAGTTGCTGAAGCTGTGTTCAGCTCATGTTAACCGAATCCATCTAAATTGACCCATGACGCCCAAAGTTCCCGCAGATGAATTCAATGAACGCCGCTTAAAATGCGGGTTGGAATTCAATAACATTTTAGGATAATAGCTTTGTTGATGACTCTTTGTTGCTACAAAGCAATCCAACACTCTGTGACCGATTGTGACCGATTGCCGATTGAAAACAAATCAGTGCTTCCCAGCTTCCCACTTGCCCCTGACTCATTGATGTTGACGTAGCGCGGCATAGAAGTTGAAACAACAAGTTGTTTTTTCCCGAATGCGTAGCAAGGGTTCCCGTTTCACTCTGGGGGTCTGGGGGTTGAGGGTGTGTTCGCTCGACGTTGCCCAACCGTCTGCAACCGCTCGCAACCGTCCGCAACCGTCCGAAACCGTCCGCGCGATCCCGGTATGGCCGTGCCTATGGTAAGCTTGGCAAAAGGGGTCGCTTTTGGAGGTTTCACATGTGGCGTTGCTTTGTTTCGCGTGGCAGACGTGGCACTTCGTGACATTCAGACACATTTGGTAACGTGTTGAAAGTCGTTTTGCGTGGCAGGCGCAATACTTTAGCGTCGTTTTCAGAAGATGAGGTGCATTTTTCGTGGCAAGCACAGCACTTTGGACACGTCCATCGTCATTTTGCGTGGCAGGCGCAGCACTTTAGATGTGTCGTGTTGCCTGTTTTTTGCGAATCGCATTGTCAGGGCTGCGTCAAGTGGCGACAAGGTGCAAGTTCCGTGGCAGGCGTGGCATTTTGTGAGATGTGCTGAGACTTGAGAAGAATTTTCAGGCTCTAAGGAAAAACTCGTAGGAAAACGTAGAGTTCGAAGCTACAAAGTAGGAAAATTGGAGGAAGTCTCGCACGAAATGCTCGTTTTGATGCTCCCACGTGTCTCGTCTCGAGTCCCTGGTTTTCCTGTGGCCTCGCCGTGTCTATGAGGGAAGCTGCAAAACCTCTCCTTTCAGAAGGTTTCCAAGCAGGTTGTCATGTCGTTTTGTGTGGCAGGCGTGGCACTTCGTGACATTTAGACGTGTTTGATAGCGTGTTGAAAGTCGTTTTATGTGGCAGGCGCAATACTTTAGTGTCCTTTTCAGAAGATGAGGTGCATTTTTCGTGGCAAGCGCAGCACTTTGGACGTGTCCATCGACACTCCACCCTTTAAACTTCACACGCCACACTTTACATTCCCCACTTTACAATCTACACTTTACACTCTATACAGTCTATACACTTTACACTCCACACTCTACACTCCACACTGTATACTCCACACTCCACACTCTACACTTTACACTCCACACTCCACACTTTACAATTTACACTTTGCACTCTACACTCTACACTTTACGCTCCACACTCCACACTCTCTAGTCTTTACACTCCACACTCTCTAGTCTTTGAACTCCACACTTTACACTTTACGCTCCACACTTTACACCCCACACTTTACAATTTACACTTTACACTCCACACTTTACACTCCACACTCCACACTTTACAATTTACACTTTACACTCCACACTCTACACTCTACACTTTACACTCCACACTCTACACTCCGCACTCCGCACTCTCTACACTTTACACTCCACACTTTACACTCCACACTCCACACTTTACAATTTACACTTTACAATCCACACTTTACACTCCACACTTTACACTCGAGACTCCACACTCCAGACTCGACACTTTACACTCCACACTCTACATTTTACACTCTACGCTTTACAATTTACAAATCACACTTTACATTCCACACTCCACACTCCACACTTTACACTTTACACTCCACACTTTACACTCCACACTATACACTTTACACTCCACACTCTACACTCCACACTCTACACTCCACACTCCACACTTCACACTCCACACTCCACACTCTGCACTTTATACTCCACGCTCAACACTTTACACTTTACACTCCACACTTTACATTCCAGACTTTACACTCTACACTTTACACTCTACATTTTACACTCCGCACTCTGCACTTAACACTCCACACTCCACACTCTGCACTTTACACTCCACCCACCACGCTCCACACTCTATGCTTTACACTCCACACTCCGCACTTTACAATTTACACTTTACTTTCCCCATCTTTCCACACTTTACACTTTACACTCCACACTCTACACTCCACACTTCACACTCCACACTCTCTACACTTCACACTTCACACTCCACACTCTACATTTTACACTCTACGCTTTGCAATTTACAAATCACACTTTACACTCCACACTCCACACTCTACACTCCACACTTTACACTCCACACTCCACGCTTTATACTCCACACTCTACACTCCACACTCCACAATTTACAAATCACACTTTACACTCCACACTCTACACTCCACACTTTACACTTTACACTCCACACTCTGCACTGCACACTCTACACTTTACACTCCACACTTTACACTCCACACTCCACACTTTACGCTTTACGCTCCACACTTTACACTCCACATTCCACACTTTACACTTTACACTCCACACTTTACACTCGAGACTCCACACTCTACACTTTACACTCTACACTTTACACTCCACACTCCACACTTTACAATTTACACTCTACACTTTACACTCCACACTTTACACTCCACAGTCCACAGTCTCTACGCTTTACACTCCACACCACAGTCTCTACGCTTTACACTCCACACTTTACACTCCACACTTTACACTTTGCGCTGCACACTCTACACTCTAGCATCCACACTCCACACTCTACGCTCCACACTCCACACTTTGCACTCCACAGTCCGCACTTTGCACTCCACCCTCTTCCACATTCCACAGTCTACAGAGCACTGGTACGGTAACAGGGGAAACATGCACAAAAATGTTCAATTAACTTGTTTTACAAAAAGTGGTCTACGTGACTGCATTCGGGTTCGTGGGCCGCATCTGGTTTTTTTGCCTGGCAGAGGCAGCATGAGAAGACAACTCTGAACTTGAGGGTACGGGGGTGAAGTCCCAAAAAAGGCCATGAACATATGCATGCTAGTTTCTTTCAGGGAGGGATGTCTTTTTGCAAGTCAAGCGCACATTTCTAGAGCGTGTGTACATGTGCCTGTAGCACCATCAAGGTGCCAGCATGGACTTCCCAGGCAATAGCCAAACAGACAGGGGACAACGCAAGACACACGTATGATAGGATTGCTGTACAAGCATCACAACGCATCACTATACTGTACAATACTACGTGCTACACTTGTTAAAAGACTTTTCGAGACCTTACGAAGCATTTTTGAACTTCTACGTATTTTTCCTACTTTTGAGTCTTTTGAGTGTGGGTTTTCGAATGCAGCTTTGTTTTGCCCGTTCAGATTGTGCATTCTTGACAACAAGCCGAGAACAAGTCTATACATTGGAACAAGACGGCATAGCGGCATGTTTTCCATGTGCACACACATCAATAGATGGTGCTGTGCTGGTTTCGAGTCGCTACAAACTAACAGCACAGTCTCAAGTTGAATAGAGTGTTCTTTTTTGTAGTACATTGTCAGGCATCTAAAAACATATTGAGTGGTAAGCGTGTGTACATTATTTGTGGATCCAGTATGGTAGTTGTCCTGGTCGTTGTCATCGTCGTCATCATCGTCGTCATCGTCGTGGTCATGGTCGCGGTTGCGGACGTGGTTCTGGTTCTAGTTGTTGCTGCTGCTGCTGTTGTTGTTGTTGTTGCTGTTGGAACATGGTCTGCACCATGTGAGGCACCTAGCTGAAAACTTTGTTCAAGCCACTATGTACCAGCAGCTTGCCACAGAGCTATGTCTGCCACCAAGAGACTTTGAAACATGCGGAGTCAAGGCTTGGCATAGCTCTGGTGGACAGTGATAGTGATGGTGGTGCAACCCTGCCTTGAAGCGAGCAGCGCGGCTTCCTGTCTGAGGCCCTTTGTTTCTTTCTTGCTGTTCTGACACCTACTACAAGTCCATTGCGCAGGCGGGGGTAATCTTCGCACAAACGAGCTGCATGTTTCCTTCCAACAGCTGTGCATGTAGCTGGGATTAGCTTGGCGAGGGGTCCCGACTACAATGGATTTGGGGGTGCTGTGGGGCAGCTCCGGTTCAGGTTCTGAAAGGTTGCAGGCTTCTGGAAGTTACGAAAGAGTATATATAGGTCTAATTATTAGACGGTCTAATCTAAGTTCACTGTTAGGTGTTCCGGTTAGGGAACTTGCTGCTGCTCGCAGCTCTCGTTCTTGGACCCACCGCTATCTCTCCTTTCCGGTGGTCTGAAGTGTGTTGTTCAAGGGGATGCAGCGAATAATGTTGCTCTGTCAGAGAGCCGTTTTGCCCTGGAGCTTGCCATGGATTGAAGAATTTGAGAATTCTTTCGCATTACCTCCATCCTACAGATCGTACTCCTTGATTGTAGTGTTGAAGCCAGTTCAACTTGAAGGCACTTCGTGCAATCGGCGCCTATGTTTACACGCTCAGGCATGATTTGAGACAGGACTGCAATTGACCCTGTCACAGACTGGGAGACACAGGCAGACACACTCCTATAGTTCTGGCCCTTTGTTTCTGAGAGGCCGACTCCTGAGCAAACAAGCACAGAGCTCAAGGAGATGATACCTGTCTTCGAGGCGCCATGTTTTCAGGTGCTATTTTTGAATGAACTTCAAAAGGCTGCAGCCAAGAGCGCCCATTATCCATCATGTAGAAAAGATTTGATTAAAGACAAACATCTTGTGGGAAAGTGTGAGAAAGTCCTCAGAAACCCTCCAAAGTTTGCTGAAACTTCTGGATGATTTACACCTCGAGCGTCATGGAGCTGCGCAGGTGCTGAAAGCGAAGCTTCTTGCCACTGACATTGACCAGGAGGCCGAAGCCAATGCCCAGATACTTCCCTCGGCTGCAGTGTGCATGACGTACGCATATGAATATGGAATTATATATATTATATTATATATAGATGTAACATATAATTCATACATGTGTTCAGGCAACACAAGATAATATAAATTATGTATCATTTGTATATATATATATACATTCATACATACATACGTACATACAATATATATATACATACTGTATATATGGTCTCGTGTTCCGTGTTCCTACCCCCCCAATGATATGGGGCCTCAGGTAGCACTCCCTTCCATTCTATTTGCAAGCTATTGGCAGCATTTCTGAGATCCAGCCTCGTATTTGCTAGGTCTTTGCAGCATTTCTGACTACCGGCCTCGCAATTACTAGGTACATGCTACGTTTTAGACACGTAGCACACATAATCCCTCAAAGTACCTACGTGCTAACTATAGTCATATATACATATGCTATGATTCTACTTCCTATTTACTACCTGTGTACTCTCACAACACTACATGTGTCTAACATATACCGTACCTACCATACATTCCAATGATACCATCCATACCATACATACCATACGAACTTTGACCACGCATACCATACCTATCATACATACATACCACACATACCATACATATGAAACATAATTACCACACCTACCATACATACAATACCAAACATACATGCCATACATACCATACCTACCTTAAATTCCATACCCATCATAGCCATACATACCATACAGGCCATACATACTGTCAAATCAAACATACCACACTCAACAGGCTTACATACCATACCTACCATCCATACAATACCAACCATGCATGCGATACATACCATACCTACCATACATACCATACATTCCAAACATGCCATACCAGGCCAACCACACACACACACCATACATACCGTCATATCAAACATACCATACCCAACATACTTACATACCACCCCTACCATCCATACAATACCAACCATACCAATCATACATGCCATACATACCATACCTGCCATACATACACAAACCATACATTCCAAACAAACCATACATACCACACCAACCATACATGCCAAACATACCATACATATCAAACATACCGTACATGAGATAATTACATACCATACTCACCATAGTCACCATACCCGCGATGCCATATATTGTCATACATACATTGCACCCCCCCGCACCACACACCCCGCACCACACCCCCCCCGCCACACCACAGGGCGGAGGGGGACACTACCACACCCCCACCACACCGTGACCATGGCCGGGGGGGTGAGGTAGGAATCCCCAGTATTTAGGGTCCCTGGATCTAAGCTAGAAAACTATGAGCACTTGTGGTCAACAGTCGGAGCGCAGCACCTTTCTGTAGCTATGCTAGCAAGTCTTGAGCCTTGAGCCACGGTGTGGCGCAGTGGATGATGTAAATTAAAGTGAGCATGTCACATGGTATGCAAACTGTAAATGCATTGTGTAGACACGTCCCCAAAAGTAGGTTACAAAACAGACGCAGATTTTCTTCGTGTCGTAACATGCAGCAAAATTTTTGCCCTTGCAGAAGAACCGCTCAGCTTATGCTCTGCTGTGAAGCGTGTCTGTAGACACACGAAAAAGCTGCTACTGTCCGTGAATTCGGCTCGTATTCCTTTCAAAAATGCCGCTTTGTTATTTTGGTTTCGCGCCGTGAATCGGCTAATATTCAAAGTCCCATACCGAATGTGTATCGATAAAGATGCAATTCATTTTGTCTTCTCTGCCATGTCGGTTGGTTGAAGTATATTGAGTCTTCTGGGAATTGCGGCACCATGCCGATCCATGTGCCGTCTGCATTTCTATGCCAACGCTCATAAGGCAACTGATAGCCAGGCACGTACTCTACGGAAGAGTTGCGCTGGTTGTATCTGTAATATGGTTGCTGGTAGTACTTAGTAACCCTGACCGTGATGTCGGTTCTGATAGGGTTCGCGAGGAGGCTGCTGGCCGTATTGCTGTTGATAACCTTGATTCAGCCAGGCGGCTCCTGTACCTTGAGTTGGTTGGCGATACTGTTGTTGCTGGCGGCCAGTGTTGTTCCAATGCGCTCCTCTGGAGTGGCCCTCGCCAGTACGGCTTCTGGTTCTTTTTCCTTGTGGTGTTGCTGATCGCTGACGGAATATGACATGCCAATTGCACTAGATGATTCGACATTCCACAAAGTTACTGGTGAACCATCAATCAACCTTGGCGCAGAGAATGATGCAGTGTTTCTACAGGTCTTCTGGTCTTGAGACAGTAAACACCATTGAGAATCATCGATGACTAAGTCATTGTAATCCAGTGTCAGGAATGGTATAATCTGTATCTTCTTCAGGTTCTTTTTCTTCTTCTTGTTCCTGTTGATCTGGAGAGTCCGGTTGCGGACCATTCTCAGGCATAGGTTCATGATTGAAGGGTTCATCTCCATCGAGCGGAAGTGTCGGTGGACCATGATGCCCTGATGGACCTGCATCTGGATCAGGCTCGTCATCATCAAAGTCATCGGGTACAGCAACGTCCTTGGGGTTTCTTAGGCGATTTCTTCGCATTAGAAACAGTAGGTGCGACTACAACGGGTTGTTTGGTCGCGTTTGGTGTAACTGATGGCTGTGTATCACCCCCCAAATGGTTGTTAGGATGAAATTGGGATGAAGACGACGCAGGCATTTGCGATGGTCGAGCCTTAGTAGCAAGTGGTATCGGTGGATCATCAGGTGGTCTCTTGGTGCTATCTGTCCTGGGTGTATCTTCAAAGTTCGATGGAATAATTGTGTTTGGTACTATCACCGTGTCTGATGCGACAGGTATGGCATTGGCTCCGGAAAACGGTGGTTGTGGATGATCTGGTGGTGATGATGGATAAGGTGGTAAATTTGGTGGTTCATCTTGTGGTGAATGCATGTCCTCATCTGGTGAGTCATCGTTTGGTCTTGGTGGTGATTGAAATGGTGTGTGAAACGGATCATCATCATTAGGTGGATAGCCGGGTTTCGGCGTATGTGGATCACCAGGCATAGGTTCATCTGGTGGATGTGGTGATGATGGTGGTGTGTCAAATGTTTCAGGATTGTTATTTTTCTGTTGGTCATTGTCAGGCCGTGGTGGAAGACCCGGTGTTCTGTTCGGGTATGTTGTTGTCGTTGTGATCAGATGGTATCTTGCCATCGTTATTCCAAAAAAATGGCGGACCATTGACTTGCAACTAATTGTGAGATATCTCTTGGATGAAGTCGGAGAAAAGCATGTGACATATCCTTTTTCCTCCAAAGAATGAGTACGCCATTTGTGTGAGTGTAGTTGACACGTAATGCTTGAAAGCTACCGCGAAACATTGCTGCATTGTCAAACGCGAAGTACTTAAGTACACCTGCCTGACGTGTGAAACATCTTGTTGTGCTTTGATCTGAACAGGGTGATAGACATTATCTGATGGTAGAGCATTTATGCGATTGAGTAAGCATCGCGTGTAATAGTCACGCACTGGAAGACCTTGTTCGTACAAGTCAGCTGAGAAAAAACAAGAGAGCGGGTAGTCATGGGGGGCGAGGTTGTGAAAGTCCTGATTTTGTTATATTAGTCACTAGATTCATAATTACATCAGTCATTACATTAATCATTATATTAATCATTATAATATTCATTATATAAGTCATTAAATGAATCATTAGATTAATCATTTTATTTATCATGATATTAATCACTATATTAGTCATTAAATGTATGTAAAATCATTATAATAGTCATTTTATAAACCATTCAAAGAATCATTCAATTTAATCACTTTTTTTTCATTCTATGAGCCAATTATATCATTCTATTTATCATTCATTAATCATGGTATTAATCGTTATATTAGCCAATAAATGAAAAATAATATCAGCCATTACATAAATCATTATATTAATCATTTTATTAGTCATTAAATGAATCTTGAAATGAATCATTATATTTATCATGAAATGAATCATTATTTTAGTCATTGTACAGAAAGTTATACTAACCATTAAATTAATCATTAAATGAATCATCATATTTTAAAAATCATTATATTAGTCATTTTATTAATCATTATATTAGTCATTCAAATTAATCATTATATTATTCATTATACTAGTC
>Ga0126342_10007425_pt1 | contig 19566 bp, 13 predicted proteins | sample Cyp1metagenome_FD_92528 | JGI IMG/M metagenome (GOLD analysis project Ga0126342, IMG submission 92528) | Coral microbial communities from Lord Howe Island, Old Settlement Bay, Australia - Cyphastrea 1 metagenome | ecosystem: Host-associated > Invertebrates > Cnidaria > Coral ... | reverse complement strand
CAAGTTGAAATGACAAGATTTGATGCGTGCAGGAAAATGATGCGGTTCTCATAGTTGGTTGGTGTTACCCCCTGAGTTAGAACCTTTTGCAAACCAAGGTTCTAAGTGTGGATGATTTTTGGGGTTCTCACTGTGAGTCGACCAAATTTTGGAAAATGTTTGAGGTTCTAACTCTGTGTCCGTCAGTATATATATATTGTATCTATGGATATATGGTATATATATATGGAACGATCCAAAAACATTGAACTCTATCATTCTTTGAACCCCAACCCCCCAAAAAATATCAATGGCTCATCTCCTGCCAGATCCATCAGGCTATCGGCGCTCGGCCTATTTGGCGAACAGCAAGTTCATTGTGACTGGCTCCACTGAGGTCCCCAGGGTGTTCGGGATTGCCATTGAATAGGACATATGTATATTATATGTTTATATATATATATATACACATTACATATATATATACATACTTTAGATACATAAAAATACATACATATAATATATATATATATATACTTTTTTAATTATACAATGTATATATCTATTTATGAAATGGGATATTTGTATTGGAATATGAATGGTCCCATTACTGGGATAGTCCCATTGTGATTCCTTTGGGAATATGTGATGATTGAGTTCATCGGAACAGGTTTTTTTTTCAGCACCAGTGGGTCGATCACCTCATGTTTTGTTTTCTAAGATCACCATGTTGGTTGGTTACCCTCTGGTAATTTAACATAGTTATTGAAAATGGTCATTTATAGTGGATTTACCATTAAACATGGTGATTTTCCATAGTTATGTTAGTTTACCAGAGGGTAAACCTCCCATGTGTACTGTTTTTTTGGGAGAGAAACCTAAAATTTTGTTGTTAAAGATTCTCTCGCAAGTCTTCTCATTTTGGTGAAACACTGAAACACCCATGGATCACCTATGTTTTATTTGTTTTTTTGGATGGTCACCCTCCTGTAAACTGACGATGTGGAAAACCCACCTGAAACCATTGGGTTTTCCACATTTATTTTAGTTCTTAGTTTACCCTAGGCTAAATCCCTTGTGCTGTGTTGGCAGGAATCCCACGTGCATCTTCTGTCGGTGACGGGCAGAAAACTGGGATGCGTGGACTTTGAGCAACGCCTCGAGGCCAGTTTCAGACGGGTGGAAACTGGGATTCAATGGGATGTATCATCATTGAATGGAAATTTACCAGCCATACATCGCCATAGATTCCATAAATATTGGGAATTATATGGAGTTATCGGGATGTGAATGAAATATTGATGGGATATATCACGAACAACATGAGATTTGGGATTTAAAACCAACCATTTCATGGATATTTTAATGGGAATACAGCAACCAGAACTTCATTCTGAGTGTATCCCATTTAATTGTGCAAAATCTCTTTCTGCGGAGATTCCATTAGTTAATCCGCATAAATCCATATCTGGTTGGTGGTTTGGAACATGATTTTTATTTTTCCATTTTTTCCATATATTGGCAATAATCATCCCAACTGACTAATATTAGAATATAGATCCGTAGCATAGATAGGTCAGAATCATGTGCTGGAAAACCGCACCTGGGCAGTGATTTTTCACCAGGCCCCTCACTCCCCATGCGCAGGCGCTGGCGGCCCCTCGCCGTTCCCACCAGGATTTGATTCGTGGCACAGCCAGGAGCTCGGCTTTCGATTCCGGCTTTGGGATGGCTCAACACCGAAGTTCCATATGGCTGCCTGAACATGTGCTATACCCACAACATGACATAACATGACCATTCAATAAAATTTACGGGCAGGACTGAGGGTGTGCCCGGAACGGAATGATTAACGTCTTGAGGAGGCACATTTCAATGCGCAGGCGCAGTGTTGTCTGCGCATTAGGATGTCCATGGATGTCCCAAGACAAATTTCTAGAAAGTTCAGTCGGAAAAGTGAACCTTTTGCGGACTTCATGCGTTTCCGCCTTTTCCCTTTTTTCACTTTTTTGGCCAGTCTGGAGTATTCATGTGTCATCTTGCCACGGCCATGTGCACTTCTCCACATTGTACGCATCCTTAAATGAAACCCTAATAGAAGTATGGGTTATTTGTTCCATGGGGCCGGTGGATTTTATAACTTCTGTAAACCCTAAATGAAACCCTACTAAAAGTATGGTTCTTTGTTCCATCGGGCCAGGGCATTTTATATTAAAAAGCGCTGGCATTGGGGCCCGATGGTTCCAATGAGGATCCATGAGGTCATGAGGTAGGGCAGTGCACCAGCGTTTTGACCACCATTTTTGGGGTTTGGTGCATTTTTTGATATCTTTGTTTGGGGAAGACTTTGGAATTAATATGAATGAACCAGCAACAAGCAGAAATGGACCAATAACAACTGGACGTTAACCAGCAACCTTGGAAATCAGGGGTGTTTTTGATAGGTACAATTTGTTGAATGATTGGAGATTTCAGAGTGTTGGGAGACCAGAACATACCAATATTTAAAACACATACACAGATTGAAGAAGTGCGCTAAAGAGCTAGTTTTTGGTGTTAGATATGTCCATCCTTTTAAGTGGGATGATGATCCCAACTGACTAATTAAGAGGTTCAGTGTTTTGCGATTTGCTGTGGGGCTGGGCAGAGAAAAAAAGGAGTTAAAGGATTGATACATATACATGTCAGCTTTTGGTGCGTCGACATTTATGCAGGAAATCTCAGGCGCGTTCTTCTAGCACACGTTTAGTGTATAGAAGCCTGTTCCACCATCAAACAGCTTACTTTATTTTTCCAAAAGAACCCACTGAAAGGTCAAACATGTTTGCAGTGTTCGATTCTTAAATGGCACAACGTCAGTCAACACCAGGTCAAGTTGGTTTTGTTCAGTCTTAAAATGTAGGATTTTCCACAACAGTGCCAGGGAGCGGTAAATGTCCCGCTGTGGTTATCATGGCCCCAATCGGCAAGGGTGATGTTCAAACAGGACATAGATCAGTAGCTCTGCACTGCCTTCCCAAATGTTCATAAATATACACCGTTTTTACTCTGGTAAAATGGATTGGATCGGTTCATTTGAGGGGTCACAAAAAAGAAATGATCCAGAATCACTCGTTAATATCCATATGAAATCACCAGTGTGACACATGAAACCTCAATGTGTGTGTGTGTGTTTCATTTTCCCAACTTGTTGGTTGTTCAACCAGTTCGATTTCAGGGCTAGCCAGACAGCTCCTCTTATGGCCCTCAGGTGTAAAGTCACCAAATAAATATGGGTCCATCATGGTCTATCTCTAAAAATCCCTGGGGTATACACCACAGAAAATAGCCATTGTTGAAAGTGAACATGATGATGAATCCTATTAGATTCTTGGTTAGCCAAGGGAAGCCCTATGTTTAGACAAACCCATATCAAAGATAGGACAAACTTGCCTTTGTCGCAGCGCCCAGGATGTGTTTGGTGAAGACCCCTCATTGTTTTGAGTTGTTTTCCTTATAATTTGGTGAAATCCATTTCAATCACCATGTTGGGTAAAATATGGTAAAGTAATCAGATAACCAGCAAGTTTGTGAGCTAAATACATGCACTGATTTTGTTTTGTTGGTTAATCAATGTTAATCATTGAATTATTTAACTGGTGGTTTCAACCTGGTAAAGCCACCATTCGGCTGGAGAACATCGCTGAAAATCAACTCTTATGGCTCAGGTGGTCCTGGACGACAGAGAGCCGCTGGACAGGTGGACGCTAAAAGCCTGGTTGGTTGATGATTATGATAGGGAACCTACCAGGCTTTTAAAATGATGATCAGCTAGATGAACATATGGTTTATGATGATTATCACAGGTTTATTTTGATGATTATGAACATGGTTGGTTTATTCCTAGTATGGAAAATTATGAACAATGAACATTTGGGAAATTATAGATGATATATAGGGTATATATAGCTGGTTGGTGGTTTCAAACATGTTTTATTTTCCATAGTATATGGTATAATCCTTCCCATTGACTAATATTTTTCAAGATGGTTAAAACCACCAACCAGCCAATCAACATCATTATATGATGAACATATGGGAAATTATATATAGATGAATATAGATTTTATATATATAGGCCATATATAGGATATGTTATCTGGATGAATTATTTGGAATGATGGCCCTCGGGCCCCGAGGGCCAGGGGACTCATCCATATTATATCACCCAGAAAATGGCCTAACTTTCAGCTAGATAGTATATATTTATATAACTTATCTAACAATATTATATATTATAGTATACTGTTATAGCCAATATATAATTGTATATGTATATATAAATATATTTATTTATTTATTTATTAAATTTACTAGTTAGTATGCATGATATAGTAGTCAATATTGTCGTTGTAACAATGGTATATCCTCGATGGTATTTTTTGTACAATAGTAGATGACCTGCTAATATATCAGTATGTAATATTGCAGTCAGCCCTTGTGCGAAAAAAAAAAAACAATGTCTTTCGGGATGATTGTTACACAAACCCTCTTCTTAACCCATCGTTTGTTTGCGTTTCATGATATATACATATATATATATATGTACATGAACAATAATTTATATGTAGCTTTAAATAGCCCCTGAAAAAAAAAAAAAGCTTCCAAAAACTGAGGATTTTGCCATCTGGTTATTTAACATAGCCATGGGAAATGATCCATTTATAGATGGTTTACCTATTAAAAATGGTGATTTTCCATGGCTATGTTAAATAACCAGAGGGTAGATGATCAAATACTGGGACTCACCTTGCCAGGTCAGCCTCCCCGTCTCGAGCATATGTCCAGTCCATCCGGGCGCACCCGGCCGGGCGACACAGCGGCCGTGTTGTGGGCGGAAAGCAACTATAACCACCAGTGGTTAACCATGAAACTTAACCATAGTTGTTTATAACTATAGTGCGTACAACTAAAGTACTTTTAACTATAGTACTTATAACTATAGTACTTGTAAGTATAGCAATTATAACTATAGTACTTAAGTAGTACTTATAACTATAGTACAGATCACTATAGTACTTATAACAATATTGCCTACAACCATAGTACGTAACTGGAGTACTTGTAACTATATTATTTAAATATAGTACTTATAACTATAGTACTTATAACCATAGTATTCATAACAGCTGCCCGAAACCATCTTGCTATGCGGGATTGCAGCTGGAGGTTGCTACACGCATTGCAACAGCTGCGCGAAGAGAAGAGTTGGGATGCAGAAGCTACAGAAAAGCTAGCCGGTCGGCAGGGTCAGAGTAGAAGTAGCCCAGATGAGAGGCTTCTCAGAGAAGAAGTAGCTGAGAGAAGAGGTACCTCAGCGAGAGGTTGCTCAGTGAAGAAGTAGCTTAACAAAGACGTAGCTCACCCATCCATCCAACCATTCATTCGTTCATCCATTGGTTCATTGATTCATCAACTCACTCATCCATTCATTCAATTTACTGACTCGCGGGTTCAGCGACTCACTACATCATTCACTTGTTGATTCACCGGTTCATTGTTTCATTGGTTCATTGTTTCAGCTACTCACTAATTCATTCAGTTTTTGATTCATTGAGCCATCTGTTCATTGATTTATCGACCCAATGATCGACTTATCATCCATTCGTTGATTCACTGCTGCATTGATTCACTGGTTCATTTGGTCCACTGGTTTTTTGATTCATCAACTCACTATTTCACTCACTCATAGATTCATTGAATCATCGGTTAATTGACTGATGCATTGGCTCACTCAATCCTTGATTCACTGAATCATTTGATTCATCGACTGAATATAATTCACTCCTTCATTGATTCATTGGTTCATTGGTTCATCTGGTAAGTTGTGCAAGGATACTTTCATGTCATTTCATTCGCGTCTCAGCCACCATTTCCTCATTCGTTGATGCACCACACAACTTCAACAGTTCATTGCTTTTGCATCTCACAAACTTTCCAAAAGGCCATTGATTTCTCATAACTGGTTTAAAATGTTCGAGACTTCCGCCCGGGCACGGGCCGGGCACTGGGCACAAGCCATCAAAATATGGGCGGTTATTTTTGCATTACGCACATTACTGGGGACAATTAAAGCTTGTTACCAGGTACAGTATAGTAACTTTAAGTATAGTACTACGGTAGTGATAGCTTACTATAGCTCACTGCCGTTTTCATCTCTATAGATGGGGATGTTAGCTTTGGTTTCTTGGAACTCTGGTCACCAATACACATGCGCGTGGCTGTCCTCGAACAGCTGATTGTCCGCAGATGGAGTGTGCTATACATGGGGATAAGACACGATAAAACCACCCGGACATCAAAAAGTGCAAGATAACTAGGATTGCAGGTTGTGACTCGGAAAGCATGAAATGGGTATAGACTGAGGGAGCTGCCTTGTGCTATGGTAGGAAACTAGGATCCTGCCCAACAGCTGGAACAAAGTGAGGGTTATCCCCGGAAAATGTATTCCAATGATTGGTGTCCACTATCTTGAAGATGGAGAATCCTAACCTTGAAACGTACCCAAAATTTCCGTTCTTGCGTTCCGCACATCTCTTGGATAACTGGGTTTCTGGGTTTCAACCATGGCCCTTCACATCATAGGGGAGGTTCCTGCCCCCTTTGGACGAATGGATTTGGCACCCTCAGAAATTGAGAACTGCTTGTTGGGACGTATACCACAATCTATTGGGGATTATGGTTATGATTACCCATAGTAGGGAAGCCTAACACCTGGAGGCTCCTCTTCGGCCATAGTTTGAGTTGAGGTCATACCCAACCGCGTGGGTGTTTTGATGGCCCTGCCAGAGGTCGTGCCCCGAATTTTGCAATGAAATTGGGGCGGTGAAAGTTGGGGTCAAAAGAAAAAAATATCCAGAAAACACATAGTTTTACGCCATCCAATTGTTGGTCAACCCGATCTGACACATAATTCTGCGTGGATTTTGCCCACGGAAGATTTTTTTGGCAGAGAGAAATGGAACTTTAATCATTAATCCCGGACAGGGAAACTGACCACAAAAATGTGGCTGTTTTTAGAGCACCAAAACAGCCGGATTGGTGCAACAGAAGTGGGAGATATGATCATCAGCAACAGCAGTGGTGATTTATGGATATAACCATGGTACTTTACCCCCAATATTTGTTTGGATATGAACCCTCTGACTATGGTGGAATCGATTGTATCCGCTTTGTCCACTGGAACTGGAATACTGGAACTGGAACATAAAGAATATTGCGGAAACCCTACAAATTTCGTCGTAGTTTGCCAAGTTCTCGGGGCTGTGTCAAAATTGAAGGCCAGGCACCAGAGATTTTAGCCATGCCCAGTAGTTCACCAATATCAACATGACAATCCCTGGCATTTCTCGCCTGAAGGACCCTCCAGAAACAAGTTCGTTTGTCAGCCCATCCTACTATATCCACCATAAATCCATGTTTAGAACTATCCACCATATCGTTCATATAGCTAGTTGTTTGCTATATTTTGTTTATTATCCATATAACTGTAGATATATCAACCATAAACCGACTTAGCCTGGCTACAAACCAACAGAGACCTATTGATCCTGTCGTGCCAGAGAGCCTCTTTTGCAGTACTTGGAGAGGATCATCCCCCGAATCGTAAGTGGTTCATAACTGTAGTTAGCATGTGTGCTAAATAGTTGGCACCTGTGCCACAGACGGCCGTGTAATTTTCTACATTTGTGCTATTTGTAGGAATGTGGGCGGGGTGGGTTGCGGCAACAACATTCATCCCACTACGTTCTTTACATTACCTTCTTGGTGGGGTTGTGGTCGGGGCGGGGGGTGGTTTGGACTAACAACGTTCTTTTGGACTACATGAATGTCATTCTATGCTGCTGTACGTTCTCTTGGGCTTCCACACATGCATCAGGCTACGCTGCTGTACATTCTCTTGGACTTCCACACGCGCGTCATGCTACGCTGCTTTACGTTCTCTTGGACTTCCACGCATTCGTCATGCTAGGCTGCTGTACGTTCTCTTTGACTTCCACACATGCGTCATGCTACGCAGATGTACATTCGTTTGGACGTCCACACATTCGTCATACTTCCTTGAGGATGGGATGCGCCGGAAAAGGTCGATGGTCAAACGAAAGTGTCTTGGACAGTTCTGCATTTGCTGCATTAATGGGTCTGGCGTCAAAGGCTTCCAGCACTCAGACTCAGTCCAGCTGTGTTTCTGCAGAAGCCCCAAGCTTTATTAACTGAAGACTGACAAAATGTGTCCGAAAAAAATATGTTTTTTCGGCTGTCTGCACGTTGAACGTGTTGATTCCTAAGATAACACATTGAAATGTGAGTCAAGTTGATAATGCATTGAAAGGGAACATTAGAACTTGACAAAAGCGGAAAGCAAATCTCACATTGACAAAATCATTTTCATGCAGGCACTAAACTAAACCTGATAATTTAGAAATCCCCCTGGGAAACAAAGGTGTGGATCGAACACACGTTGAAGGGTCGTTGACACCCCAATAACAATTCCACGCGGCGGGCTATGGGACGAGAACAAATTAGTTTATAGCAACCCCAAAATATATCGAAAAGTGGGAAACTTGGAAATAGGTATTCAATATGACCCAAAAGACACATTTCTATCTTTTGGGGGCTGTACACCATGCATGGGGTATAACGGTATAACCAGGAACCAGTATTGCTACAAAGCAGTCATTAAATGGAATGGTCCTCCTAGTACCCATTGATTTTGGGGGATTCTGGCTGCCATCAGATGCCACTAGCTACTTGGAGGGTGCCCAATTCTGAATTTAAAAGTAGAGTCAGAGACTATTTAGTGCTGGTGGTTTTATGCAGTTTTATTGTGTTGATATTATTTTTCAAATGTCCATCTCGATTTTGGATGATGATGATGATGATGATGATGATGATTCCCGCATTTGCTCAAGATGATGTTGATTTTCCCAGTTGTTTAGTCACCATAAATGGGGAATCTAGTCTATAAGAACGTTTTGAATGTTTTTTGCTTGCCTTATGGATCCAAACACTGTCTGAGAAGGCACTTAACCCCCCTAAATCATACCCCAAGTACTTCCTCAGAAGGTACTTGGATCCATAGGGTCGGAAATTGAGCCAGGAATCCACAAAAAAAACATTGCGCTGTTAAAAAAAAAACGACATCCAAACACCAATTTCGTTGGGCCAGGGGGACTCGCACATCGCTATGCTGCACCTAGACCAGAAGGAGATGAAGTTGATGCCCCAGCTGGCCCAGCACTGGTGAAACCGTGTTTCTCCAGCAATTCCACCTGGAGGGTTGGTAAATACACGGCTAACCGCTAACCCGAATCATTTATTTTAGGATGATTTTCTATTATAAACCATCCAACTATGGTATATTATACTCCCCCATTTCAGGAAAGCGCCAGCTGGTTTGCGTTTGTCTGGACAATCAGCCAGTTCGATGAACATCCTTCATCTATTCCATAGAGGGTCCGGTAAGTAAAGTTGAGGATTGCATGGATTCACCCAACAAAACCTTCAGTGCATCTTTGATGGTACTAACCAGCCATCTTAAGAATCTTAACTCGATGCCCACCATGGGATACCCAAAGGGTCATTGTGGATGATTGGAGACCGGCCCATCATCCCGAGGTGTAAATGTAGAGTATACCTCTAGATCTGATTAAACCATCATTATCCAATCATGATTCGATAGAAAATGCCAGTTAAATGGCTACTAAATCATGATGATTCCATGTTAAATGCCCTGTGACATGGCTATGATTCTGAGGTAATTCCCTCATCTTCGCCTGAAATTTCTCAGGCCATGAGATCTGGGTTCCCCTTTCCGAACATGGGAAGGTGACTTGGATCAGCTCAGCCCAGAGATGCCGCTGCCATGGTGACTCTGATTGATGTTTTAGAACAAGAGCCATAAACCCTACCCTCTGGTAATGACTAACAGTTTGCGAACTGGAAAATTGCCATAGAAATAGTTGATAAACTACCCATTAAAAATTGTGATTTTCCATAGTTATGTTAGTTTACCAGAAGGTAATTACATGAGGTATAAACGAGCTATTGCTAGCATAGGGCACCATCTTGTGCCAGAGTAGCTTTGAAACGGAGTGGTCAACCATGGCGTCACAAATACGGCAGCGAGATTTTCGCTGAAGACAGCCGAAGGTCTCACTTCTCAGAAGTTTTTGAATCACACCCAGATCTTGATGGCTAAGCATGCCTTAGCACTATTTGGTTGTTTATTGTTGGATGTTGTGTGGTTCATTCAGTTCGTTTACTGTTGTTTATTCGTTGTTGCCCACAGCGAGGATGATTTGTTTATTATTTTGTCTGAGAATCCGAATCCCCTGGGACAGGAAGGCGTTGGTTTATCAATCCCCATCAACTGTAGAACCATAGAATTCACCGTGTTTTTTGACCGTTTTGACCCCAAGAGGCCAAGAGTTTTTGGACTTCTTTGCAGCAACTTTTTTTGCGTTCACCACGCCTTCTCTGAAAATTGGTAAGTAACCCCATGAAAGTGGCCTAAAATGGAGAAAAAAAGATGATGTATACATATTAATGCCATAAATGATTTAGGGCTATCTTATTTCCAGACAAAGTCATTCAGCTTCCAGTGTTGGGTATGGCTACCGATCTGGTGGATTTACTATCTCGGCCGATTTCTCACTTGGTCAGTTGTTGGCAACTGTTATTCATAACTACATAAAGCTATATAAAGCTACTTATCAATGGGAAATCATTTCAGGACTTTCCGTTTATAGTTGGATGCATTCATATAGAACATGGCAATTTCCGTAGCTGGATGCATTTAGAACCTGGAAATGCGGAGCCATGATGGGTGTGTCAGGCCTCAACTCGAACTCTGGCTGATTAGTAGAACATCCATGGATGGAATCCCATGGAATCTTCTTCCATTTCTGTGAGGGAAATCCATGTGTTACCCTCTGGTAATCCAACATGGCTTGCTGGAAAATGTATGAACATGTCTCATTCAATTCGATGGTTTTTCCCATGAAAAACTTCTTCATATAGGATTTTGAATTGCCATAATTGATGAACATAGCTGCTGATTTTGCATATAAAATGACGCTGGGATGACCATACCACATTAATCCCATATAACTTGAGCATGGCACATATTTTCTTGGGGATATGTGGCTATGCTATGCATTAACATGGATTCACACCGGTGCTACATATTATCATATTATGAATTTTGAGTGTGACAATCCATTTACCAGCTATTTAGGACTTAGGACTTCACAGGGGTACCAGGGTTTTGACACATAGCCATATGTTTCCTAAGGGTGTCTTTCCATGGATCCCAATTGTTTGCGGCAGCTCGCTCAGCAAGACGCGCCAACGATGGCCACACGGAGTTTCTCTGACCGAGGTGCTCCGTGTTTTTCCATCACGTGTTTAAAACGCGTATAGGAATCAACGAACCGCGGTGCGCCGGCACTAAAGAACACCAGGGCTCAAACAAGCTAAGTATACACTAGAATACATACGATTTTAAAGCAAGCTTTAAATGAACACATTTCACTGATGATGAGCCAAACAGACAGTTTTGTGGCCATGATTGTGTGGGCAAAATCAGCAACAAAACCCATGGTAATTAATATATATATATACATATAAATATGGAATCATATAGCCCCTTCAAAAGTCCTTGGAAGCGACGAAAAGTTTGCCTCCCAGCCCAAGTGTTTCTTTCCTGATTCCACTGATTGCCTTCTTGACAGAGATCAACATGCCCACCACCATGCTGAAGACCCGCCTCATCACGCGTCCCGCGATTGAATCAAATATAGAAATTATGTGAATTATGTGGTTAAAACAATAATAAACCATCCCCTTGGGTGGCATGGACCATTAAATTTAAAGTACAGTATGGGTGGTTTATTATTGTTTTACCAACATGAGTTAAGATGTATAGTTAAGATGGTTATCAAATTACCCCCTCGAAAACATTGGAAAACCAAAATGCATAACAACAGTATCCCATGACCATGATGACATATGAAGACCATGTTCATCCTTTAAGTTTGTGGATGTTTGTGGCAATGGCAGTCGTGCCGTAACTGCAGCCGTGGCTGTTGGATCAGTCAAATTCGGCGTGTTTGAAAGGGACTGGAGAAGCTCCAGCCTTCATTTGATGAAACCCCTTGTTGCAGTTGCGGTTTTCCAACGTTACTGGCGACTCCTCAGAGGTTTTTGTCGTGAACAAAATGGACCTAAAATTGTTTTAGCCCCACAAACAAGAACATCATGCATGATGTGGCAAAAAAGAGACAGTAATTTGTCTTTCTTAAGTTTTTTAAAACTCGTTCGGAATACCCGAACGATGAAGCCAAGTGTTTGATAGGGTTGGGACGCATTGAAACCAGCGTCATAATAGATAGAAATGTTGGCAACCCCAAAATAGATAGAAATGTTGGCAACATTACGAAGCAAACATCATTTTTAGCACCCTCGTGGGGATTGAAGTGATTCAACCAAGACTATTCGGATTGAAGCACAACAAAATGGAGTTTCTGAGTATTGCAACTTTTGATAGGGAATATATGAATATGATGAGTTAGCAATCATGGATTTGTCCAAAGATTTTCATATCAACATTTGTGACAAAAAAGGCCCGAAAGGATTGGTATCACAGAACGGGAGTACTTTTGTAAGAGACTTACTGGTGCTAAACGTAGGGAATGGATGGGTTGCTGGGGGTTTCTGGGGTTGCTAGGATTATTATTACTAGTGATTATGGATCATTCCCGAGAATTCCCTGCGTAAAACGCACCAGTAAGGTTCGAGTCTCAAAATGGTGGTTTCATGACGGCTGGAGAAGTCCCGCCATTGGTGTTCCTCCAGCCTGCAATTAACTGTCGCCGGAATGTTTTGTACCTCTGCATGTTCTGCGTTAGAAAAAGTACTGCCCAGTTCTGGGATGCTAGTGGCAAGACGGCGTTTTCGACGCAGCGCTACGCCCATGGCAAACCTGGCTGAAAATCACGTAACCATCGCAGTTCGATCGTAGTGCCAAGGAAACATCAGCCCTGACTGCGCGTTGAACACCACAATTTCAAAGGATGGATTCAACGTGCGACCGGAAAGACGCTTTTGAAAGGTTGACAACAGAAACGTTAACTCGACGAGCCGCAGGCGAAGAACGAGCGTGCCTGTGACTGCGTTGAACAAACAGGAGGCATAGATAGAAACAATGCCCTTTTTGGATCTTTTTGGTTATTTGGTCGGGTATTATAGTATGTTATAGTGGGCTGCTTGAAGAGAATAGTTGCAACTCATCATATAAGTTTGATAAGCCCAGTGATACTAGCTATGAACCAACCAGTACAATGGGATGGGAACATGTTGCATGTTTAAACGGCTTGAACCCGATGAGTTCAAGATGACCAAAACGTGGGTGCGGCCTTTGTTACAACATCCTCCAGTGAACTGGTAGCGCACCAAGGCCCCAACACGGAAAAGTATGCGGAAAGGAAGGAAATTGGTCGGAACTCAAGGACAGTTTCCCAAAACCAAAAAAATCTTTTGGTGGGGTCACTCCCCGAACGGCTCTGTGGAGCATTTGCGATTGATGTTCGACTTTTTCGAAGCGCCCTGCTGGATAATTGTGGATCGCGACATCCTTTGCCAGCCGCGTGCCAGCCGGGCTCCCCATGAGAGGGAAGCGATATGAAAGATGGGGAAATTGCTGATCAAACCTTTGATCAAACACCAAGTTTGATGTGTGTCCTATATCTGTCCCCTAAAACGGAACAAGCCCACCGACCCAATGCAAGGAAGTGGGCATGCGGCATGGAGCATCCATGACAAACGACTCTTGAAATTCTTGAAGAGTTCAGGGCAGCAAGAAGTCAGCAACAAGCAAAACTCCGCGCAAAGAACATGGTGGCTAGACTGGTGCCTTGACACTGCGTTCTGTAAAATTCAAGAAGACAAAGATGAGGAACGTCAAACAACACCATGTCGCAGGGATCCCCGCAGTCTAGTTACTAGTTCAACATGGGTGAAGTATGGTGAAGTCACATTTTTGTTTAATACATTTTGACCTATAGAAACTCGTTTTGTTTAGTCTGGTCGACTCAATCTACCTGTCATGGTTCAGTTGCGAATTTTCGCAATGAAGAATTGCAATTGGGGGCAGCCCTATAACAGATCATCCACTATGTGAATGGGTGGGTATTCACTAGCAACATCCACCAACATTTTTTGTCACAATTCAACATTGCAAATCCAACTCAATGCTAGGTAGCTCTAAAATAGATTATATAGTCTAATTCAAATCTGAACGAATTTGACCGTGGATCAATCATGGAAGGTACTTGCAGGTAGGTCTCATCAATCAGTTGCGGACATGCGGGTGCATGGCTAAATTTTGGTGACAATTTTTCGTGGGAAGATTGGCCCAGACACTGCAAACATGCAAAGGCACATTTTTTTTCAACTAACTAATTCCTAACTCATGTTTCTCTTCAAACGCACCTTTTTTGCTGAGGGGCCGTTTGCATGGCGTCCGACTGTACGGAAAAAGTGCGTCGTCAAATCTGTCTTAAGCAGTTGGCACCACAACATCAGGGTGAGTGGATGTGCTCAAACTCCGTGTAAATTCTGTAGCAGTGTCGCAATGTGCAAACGTTTTGCCCCCGCAGCCCATTGTAAAAAGCATGCAAAGTTGTTAATATCTCGACACAGAGTGGATTCCAAGTTGTTCAGCCAAGAAATTTCAATCATGCGCCTGGGCCTGAAATGATAAGGGTGCCTGGTCCAACATCAGGCAGGAGAAGCACAAAACGTTCACATGATTTAGCTTAGTAATTAACGAAGCGACGCTTAGTATATATAGCCCGCACATGTTTGGAAGATAAACTGTTGGTATTTTTCATGAAACGACCAAAAAAAATGTCCAACGGCACCCAATAAGAATAAGTCTTTTGCAAACAACCCCAAAAACGAATGGTAGTGGAGACTCCAGGTATATATATATATATACCATTATATACCTTTATTGCCTGAAACCCAAGATAACCCAAGGGCATCCCGCGGGCAGAACCGACATATGTTCTTTACAGGCGGTCTGTGTTTCACGTTATTTGTTCTTGCCAGTTCAATTCAATTTGATTGGCTCTATCAGCGTAAATTTGCCTTTTCAACCCTTTTTTCTTTGTATTTCTCGACGTTGGACTGCTTTTTTTTCTATCTTGTTTCTTGTTTGGTTTGTTTGTTTGCGGTGTTTTTCACCCGTTCGGCTGATCCTGCAGGACCCTTTTTCGCCCTTGATCTCTTGTGACTGAATGTTGTGGGTGGTGCTGGTGGGTTTGTTGTTTGGCATCATTTGGGTACGGGTAGAGTTCCAACTTCATGTTTGGTTTCCTTGAAGCGGTGGACATGTGCAGGATTGATCATTTTGTTTTGTGATAAGAATGGATGCGGAATTCAGAAGGTGGCTAGCACCCACCCACCCACCCTCCCACCTATCCACCCACCTATCCACCCACCCCACCCACCCACCCACCTACCCACCCACCCACCCACCCACCTATCCACCCATCCACCCACCCAACGCCATTCATCACCAGCCAGCTACGAGAACAGTATGGCGAGTTTGCCGGCTCTCTGGGCCCCCACCTGCCCGAACCCCATGGCGAGCTCGCCCACGGAAGTGAACCACATGACTCGCCAGCACTCTCGGCCCCTATGAACTATGTGTCCGAACCTTGTAGCGAGTTTGCCACCTTTCTCTTCTCCTCCCGGTCGGATTTGTTTGGCGAATTTGCCGCCTTTGTGCGCCCTTGCGGGCCGAACCCAATGCCAAATAAAATGTCAGCTGAGCCGTTCTGACAATTTCCGTTTACAATTTTAGTAACGGCCTTGTCATAAAGAGCTTGGCGTAAGCAAAAACCTCACTTGCGTAAGTCCGCGTAAGGACTTCGCGTAATGGTTTCCTCAATTTGCTCCGCGTAAGGGGAAAAAACCACGCGCATAAGCATGGCGTAAGCTCTGGCACACCCAAAATGACATAGCGAGCGACTTAAGTTTTTTAGAATGGCTCAGCTAGAATTATTCCGGATGGAATGTCACGATACTCATGTATCCAAAATTTCGGGCGCATTCCCAACCTACAAAAAAATCAGGCGCAATTCCACAAAAACGGCGCAATGGGAATTCTGCACGGGCAAGGGCGGCGCAATCACGGGCAAAAACAGTGCAGTCATGGGTAAAAACGGCGCATTCCAGCACCAAAATCTAAAACCATATGTGTTCCGAAAGAACAGCGCATGCCAAAAAATTCAGCGGCAATGAGATGAAACCAGCAATGACCAGCATCAAAATATATCAAAATTTTGCTGCCGCACGAGTCCCTACGTATACGCCACAAAATGCCACAAAGTACTCGTACCCCGGACCGAATGCCAGAGAGAATGCCCGCAAATTGTTGCAATAAAGATACATCCGCATAGAATGTCAAACCAAAAGTCAAAATGTACGTGGATAGAATTGCGGATGAAATGTCACCAAACAAAAAGCGGGCGTTGTGTCCGGTAGCATGCCATATCCCAGTGTATCCCTGTAGCAAACTATTTTCTACATTGCAAATGTCTGCGTTCAGACCCCACATTCGGAATGTCAGGTCTGAAACAAGACATTCATGTATAGATCAGTCTAAAAAGTCGTACATTGAATTTTGGCGTCATCAAGATCTTCAAATAAGAGGACTCTGTTCTTAGACTGGCTTCAACCAAAGGATTGAGTCCCTCAGGATGATTTTGTTGCCAAACCAACATGCTATGACCAGGATGACACTTCGCCCAGGTAGGTTGTTACCCTCGGTTTCGTTGCCCTACACGTGTCCAAGGCGCTTTTCTCTACCAACCCCCTCTGGGTGGATAAGCACAGGTCAAGTTACTAGAAAACAACTTACGCAACCCATACCTGCAAAAGAGTTAGCAAACAGTAGGTTTCAAGATGTTCGGGGCGCATTTCGTAGCCTCCCTCACCCATCGAGTTGTTTCCGTTTTCTTGGCTGTGTTCACCTTGTCCTGCTTACGGTTGCAGGGTTATAGTTAAATCAATTATAAGTATTTATGTGCATTAAAATCCTGAAAGACATTTAGTCCGAAAGTATCATAGGAACTGATGTTTTTTCCAACACATCGCCCAGGGTGCAGCAAAATGAGAAACGGTAAAAGCGGAAGTGAGCACAGAACTGAAATTACAAAAAAAACAACAAACTCTGATCACCGAAGATGACGCAGGGCAGGCCTCCGAAACCTCATAATTAGGACCCTGTGGGGCCTCTCACTTTGATATATTTTGTTCATTTGCAGGTTCTAACTGTCAATTTCAAAAACCGGAGAAAAAACGGCAACGGTTTTTCGGCAACGAACAAAAGGCAGTTTCAGCACCAAGCCAGGCTTTGGGTCATATGAATGTGCATATATGGATCCCCCTTACCATTTCCATTACTAAAGGCGTGAACACGTGCTGGATACCATCCCCTGTTGCGAAGGGAATTCATGCAAAGAAAATGAAGTCGTGCCTAGGATTTGTAGTCAAAGAGCATGTGCTGCATCTTGTAGCGGTTTTTCATTTTTCGAACTTAGCACTTGAAAATCGGAAATGCATTGTGTAGTGATTTATGTTGGGATGCTTTGGGTCATACAGGAAAGCCTATAGCCCTCTTTTGCCAGTCATGCTGGGTCACATTAACATATGGCTTGGACCCTCAGACCATTTTTGACTCTTGACTCACGATCATTTCGTGGTAAGATGAGCCCCACAAAAATCAAAAAAGACGATTTAGAGACTTTAAGGTGGAAAAATGGGACAGATTTGGTTTCAAAACCAATCAATTGAATTTGAAGTTGTGCGTTTGGATCGTTTTTGTTGCCCCATAGCTCTGACCATTGCAGTTCCAAATCTCTGCGCCGTGCTTTTGTCACACCCTCTTTGGGCGATTACATGCGATTACCAATCATAATCTAAATGTATCCCATTCGACCAGGTTCCTGCTTTTTTTGTCCAATAGTCAAGTTTCACGTTAGTTCCTTTCAACCACAAAGCACAGATTCGATGCGTGATGTCCTGGTTTCTGGATGACTTTTGTCACGCGCTGCATTTTGTAGCAACACACGCGTGCACAATTTTTTGTAGAACCTACTGCGTTCCCATCCAGATCAGCCCAAAGAGTGTGAAAAACATGTTTTTTATGTAGGGACTTTGACGAGGAAAAATGGGACAGATTTGGTTTCAAAACCAATCAATTGAATTTGAAGTTGTGCGCCTAGATCGTTTTTGTTGCCCCATGGCTCTGACCGGTGCAGTTCCAAATCTCTGCGCCGTGCTTTTGTCACACCCTCTTTTGGCGATTACATGCGATTACCAATCATAATCTACATGTATCCCATTCGACCAGGTTCCTGCTCTTTTTGTCCAATAGTCAAGTTTCACGTTAGTTCAAAGAATCCATGCTCAGAGTTCCTTGCAACCACAAAGCACAGATTCGATGCGTGATGTCCTAGTTTCTGGATGACTTTTGTCACGCGCTGCATTTTGTAGCAACACACGCGTGCACAATTTTTTGTAGAACCTACTGCGTCCACCTCCAGATCAGCCCAAAGAGTGTGAAAAACATGCTTTTTATGTAGGGACTTTGAGGAGGAAAAATGGGACAGATTTGGTTTCAAAACCAATCAATTGAATTTGAAGTTGCGCGCCTAGATCGTTTTTGTTGCCCCATAGCTCTGACCATTGCAGTTCCAAATCTCTGCGCCGTGCTTTTGTCACACCCTTTTTGGCGATTACATGCGATTACCAATCATAATCTAAATGTATCCCATTCGACCAGGTTCCTGCTCTTTTTGTCCAATAGTCAAGTTTCACGTTAGTTCCTTTCAACCACAAAGCACAGATTCGATGCGTGATGTCCTAGTTTCTGGATGACTTTTGTCACGCGCTGCATTGTGTAGGGCCCCCCATGTGCACATTTTTTTCTAGAACCTACTGCGTCCCCCTCCAGATAAGCCCCAAAAAATTAGAAAAATATATTTTTTATGTAGAGACTTTAAGAAAGAAAAATCGGACATATTTGGTTCAAAACCGATAAATTGAATTTGAAGTTGTACGTTTAGATCGTTTTCCTGGCCCCATAGCTCTGAGCATGGTAGTTAAAAAAAATTGAAAGGTCAATTCTTGGAACCCGATGGAAATCCCAAGGTTGTATCTACTTGTGCTCGGCAAATGACCTGGGCCCGGAAAGTGAACCAAAGATTTAGAGTGAAATTTCCAGAAACCATTTAGCAGAGAATTTGTAGAACCCCCGTTTGGCTTAAGACTGCTTTTACCGTTTTGGTGCAGGAGAGGGGGGGGTATTGGTGCACGGCTGGTGCGCGGAAAAGGAAAATAGGGGCAAGGGTAGGTCTGGGAAGGGAAAAATAGGTGCGGGAGTGGGTTCTTGCCAATCTATGGATCCAGTCAGGATCCCGTCGGGACCCAGTCGGGCACCAATTTTTGCATTTTTGGGCACCGCTTTTGGCCAGT
>Ga0126342_10007424_pt1 | contig 19569 bp, 17 predicted proteins | sample Cyp1metagenome_FD_92528 | JGI IMG/M metagenome (GOLD analysis project Ga0126342, IMG submission 92528) | Coral microbial communities from Lord Howe Island, Old Settlement Bay, Australia - Cyphastrea 1 metagenome | ecosystem: Host-associated > Invertebrates > Cnidaria > Coral ... | reverse complement strand
TGTGAAGATGAGAAGGTGTGAAGATGAGAAGGTGTGAAGATGAGAAGGTGTGAAGATGAGAAGATGAGATACAGACCCCCACTATTGGAAGAACCCTGCGCTCAGACGCTCTCGGGAAAAAAAAAAACATAGAAGCAACAGCAGCAGTAGCATACGGCATGCTTAACCAAGGCACCTGCAAAGGGACCTCTGCCACCAGGCCGAAGTCCAAGTAGACCTGTTCCAGGCTATGGTGATTTCATGGGCATTTCATGGGGATCTATATGTATATTCTCTGGGATTTAATATGATTTAATTAATATGATTTAATGGAATACCCTGGGGGTCGACCTCAAAGAAAAGGTGGAAAACCAAAGGTGAAACCCTAGGAAAATGATCTGCCAATGGTGGGTTTTCCTCATCTACGTTGGTTTAAAAGAGGGTAAAACACTGGCGCTTTGTCACCTTGCGGAGGTTTTTTGACTTTTCGTTTTTTGGGGTGGGACTGGGGACTGCCACTATCTGGAGGCGAGGATTTTTCAGTTTGAAGTCAAGCTTGGAAAGCTTGGTAGGTGGATCTTGCAGGGGGTCATAGCATCACAATCTGTCATGTTTTGCAATTCACCACACGCAAGGGTGTCACCCACATCGGATGGAAGAAATAGAACACAGTTAAAAAAAACACATCTATCATTGTCAGAGTGAGTGGCTATTGACAAATGAAGAAGCTCTATCCAAATCCATACATCCTATCTATGCAATGTATATATATATACAATCATCCATCCCGACACTCCAATCCATTCCGTTCCATGCCGTTAAATTCCAATCCATTTATGCATCCAGTATATATAAACATATTCCTTGGTACATCTGTAATTACATAATATTCTACATATATGTATATATATATATATATTAATATATATATGTATATGTATACATATATATATAGACACATATATATATATATATATATATATATATTAATACACCTTAATACACATCATATAAACAGGCTTGGCGAAGGTAGTACTATAGAATAAACATCCCGGAAGCCAAGGAAAGCCACTGTGTATCCGCACCAGTTGTCGCAACGCCCTGACCACGCAAGCCAGGCGGAACTAGCAGTGTGAGGCATAACTCATGTTACACATGTCAGAATTTAGGATTGTGTTGCGTTTTTTTTCTTCTAGATGACCCCCAAATTAGAAAGAAACATGGATTCGGGATGTCCTTCACTACATCTACCTTATGTTTTCTGTTTCATGGTTTTACACAACCTGTTTAAGACCTGTTTTACATGATTTTACACGTGAAGACTCCACTGGGCGCCTGTCCGCACAGCTGCCAGCCTCCAGGGGAAATCTGGAAATCGTGAACGTGGTGAAGACTCAGTGGATTGGTTCAGGTGTAAACGTACAGGAAACAGTATATAGTAGAGGAAAAGTTGTGTTTTTCCCAACATAATCTGTTAGGGTTTCTGTAGATGTTCACTAAAGCATACTTAAATCAACAATCCAATGACGGTTACCAATTTGTTCGCAACACTTCAGGCAGCAAAACCCTTTGTTATTTTTTGTTTTTGTTTTTTTTGCAATCAGCTAGAGAACCACTGGAATAGAAGATGAGGTTGGGAGCCCGGATGGGCCACAATATGCCAATGTGTACAAGAAACATGATCTGTATCTGTATCTATGAACATGTGCCACCTGCACACAGAACCAAACTAAACATCATGGGCTTAAACCATGTTTGCTTCAAGTAGGAGTATATTCCGAACCACACTGTTCCACTATAGGAATATAAACCCATCAAGAAAAGAACAGATATCTTGCCATTGCTCACCCACATCAATGGTCGCACCTCCATTCGTGGGCCCTGGCGGAAGCCAGTTGCGAATTGGGATCTACGTGACGCGAAAAGTTGACTTATTTGGGGAGGAAAAAAGGGGAAAGAAATGTGGAAATCTTAGATATTCTTACACTGTCTCCGAACTATTCTTCGGCAACTGAGAGATGACAATTCATACCACGAGGTCGCAACTGGCAGAATGTGTGGAAACGTTACAAGCATATATTAACGCGGATCTGCAAGGTGATTTAAGTAACATGTTTTTCTGTGTTGGAGATGCGTGTTTCAATTTGAGAGGGGATCTATCCTGTGGGTGTAAATAATTCATGTACTTAGAATTCTTCCTAGCGATCCTTTTTTTTAAGCCAGAAAAAAAAAATGAGGCATCTGCACATCCTGTATGGCACGGCGCATTTTTTTGCTAGCAGTCTACCAGAGCAGTGGCCCGAATGCTTCACATGGCCTACGGATATGCGGGGTATAGTACACAAGTAATTTGTCCAGCTCTGGACATTTTTAATAGGTAAACCATCTCTAAATGGGCCATTTCCAATGGCTATGTTAAATAACCAAAGGGTAGATACACCTATAGTTTCTCTACTACTACGATTACTACAAGATCCTTTTTCAGTGCAGGGACAGCCCGCAATTCACAAGCACCACATTCGTCAATCGAGATCATCTCAAAGGCAATCAAAACAACAACAACAACAACAACAACAACAAACAACACGGATAAATGGGAACATCACCTATGAATGGAAATAGTATATTTTCTTTCTGTCTGATTCTCTTTGGGGATGCAGGTGAAAGTCATATGTATATATATATATAACTACATTTATACATATTAACATAATTGGGAAATCCCCGAGCTACATGGAGTATATAGCTGGAAACAACAACGTCGAACTAAATTGTGTATTTTCCAGCATGTCATGTTTGATTGGAAAACCGACTAAGCATGACTAAACAAGTTTTATAGTCAGTATCGTTGGTAATGTGCCAACTATACTTCAGTTCACGAATATATTTTACATCACAAACCAATATTTTGATATTGTTTATCACCAGTTTTATGTCCAACCAGTTTGACTACCTTTATCCCAGTATATTTGATGGGAAATCACGCGCTTCACGATCCCCGCCTTGAGTAGGTTGCCACCATGAGGATCGGTGTGCATTACCCCGGTACCAAGCAGTTGCCTTGGCCAGCGCCGTAGCGGATCTATCGACTGTGCATCAACCTACGCTACATCACTACTAATAGCATATGTATGTCACAATGTGGATACCCTCTGGTAATTTAACATAGCTATTGAAAATGGCCATTTATAGTGAGTTTTCCCATTAAAAATGGTGATTTTCCAGAGTTATGTTAGTTTACCAGAGGGTGTGACATAATATGACATACTGGGCGGATTTGCGGTTCCCCTCCAAAAGGGAATTCTGGTGCATGTGAACTTAGGAGGCAGCACCTCGCAAACGGCTTTGCTTCATACTGCCAAGAAAAGACCACGACCTTCGTCCATTTCGATTCTACTGGTACCAGTAGTTACTGGTATTCGTCAAAATCCCAGTGAGGATCTAGGAAAACCAAGCAAATCTGATTCGCACATCTCTTCTGGTGGAGTTTCCATTCATCTTCCAAACCACACCCTGGAAAATCTCCAAACCTATCATATGTAACACCAATAATCACTTGCAATTCCCAATATTTTCTGGAGAAAATGTTGGGGTTCCATTGAGTTTTCAAGAAGAGACATCCCAGAGTATACTTGACATCTGGATGTATCTGGAGTCTGCAATTCCATCTTTCAATTTGTTATATTCCCGATTAAAAAATCAGGATCATTCTGGATCTACAGTGTCTTGGGCATGACTGTAACCCTAGCTATATCTACAATTACTAGAATGGTAGCAAAATATGTCTATCAGGATCATCCAGGAATTTACCTAAATATTTGCTGGATAAAAAAAGGAAAACATCAGATTTATCTAAAGTAACCCCCAAAAAGATACCAAAACAAAACAGCACCCAAATAAACTTATATAAGCATCCTATCTATAAACACTACCTAAATATATTTCGGTAAATAAAACACTAACAACATCTACCAGAACACTATTGCATGTATATATATATATACACTGTATATATAATGAATATCTTAGATTTAAATAATGATAACTCAGGTTTTGTCTTTTTTGAATGTTCCGCCAAGCTGCAACAAGGTCGCTGAGATGCCCATCTCCACCAAGGGGAGATCCTGCGCTGACAGCGCTGTGGCTGGAAATGATCCATATACCATATACAATCATATACATATTAGTGCTGATGTATAATGATGTAGTGTTACACACTATTAGATTATTATTTGTTGATATATAAATTTATATTTATATACCTGGATCTTCAAACTCCCAGATATTTTTGGGACTTCTGCGCGTCAGTAGCAGTTTTCCCAAATCATTTGGATTTCGAAGGTCCATGTATAATATGTTTGGTATATATATATATATATATATTTAGATATCCATTAAAACTGGTTGGTGGTGCAATACCCATCTTGAAAAATGATGGAGTGAAAGTCAATGGGAAGGATGACATCCCATATATGAAATGGACAATTAGTCAAATGTTTGAAACCACCAACCAGAAAAGGATGTTCCATGAAGTAAACCATCTCTTGATGGCTGGTTGGTGGTTTCAACTCTGAAAAACATGAAAGTTAGATTGGATCATCATCCCAACTATTGTGGAAAATAATATCTTCCAAACCACTAACCAGATGGGGTACCCCCATTTATGGAACCCCCACCTTGAAACGACCCTGGCGACCAACGACGACCAACGACGACCAACGACGATCAACGATGGCACCTCTGTGGCGTCCGGGCTTGGAGCTAAGCGCTCGCCCTCCACCCACCTGTCTCGACATGTGCTCGCCCCGTTTTAACAACTCAAAATGGGGACGGTTAACACGGTTAATGATGGGACTATCATGGGAGTATGATTCAAAAATCCTCTGATTTTCTGCAAAATTATAATTTTAAATAGCAACAGTGGGAATTTTACAAGGATTTAAAGGGATAGTGTAGGGTTTAAACTCGGGATATGATGGGGATATGGGAATCAATAGAATTTAGCATCATTATACTGTTTGGTAACTGAATATCCCCATTCCCAATGTCATTTAGTAGACTGAAAAAAATAGCATCAGCACACGGTGAATAATCATAGTCTAAACCAGTTACTGTATATTCTTATTGTTATTTTTATTTGTATAATAATTATATATACTAGTATATATATATATACACAGTATATATAATGATTATATATATATATATGTCTGTATACACACAAACACGGGATTGTCCCACTTCTACATCGGGTAAGGGCTATAATTAGACCACTAAGTGGGATCCAAGTAGAGCCAGCTAATAGCTACCTGTACTCTTAGAATACAAAGCTAAGTAATTACAGTACTCAATATACAAATATACCAGCTTATACCCAGTAATAAATACCGTTAATAACGCTAGAATGCTCACATAAGAAGGGTTATTTACATAGCTGGGATGGCACTTGGTATCCCAGTTCTCCATTTGGGGTCCCTGACTCCATCACCAGAACACGGCCTCATGGTTGGAGCATGAGCATGAATGAAAAATCTTGGAAAACATGGACAGGGATGTGAAAGGGATGTATGGCTGGAAACAGAATTGAAATCACAATGCCTTGAAAAAAAAGTGCTGTATCTAGCACAAGTCCCAACCAAAGGCATGTCAAATGATCCAAAAGCAGTGTCCTGCACCAGTATCTGCTGTCATGGTTCAAGAGTTTATCCACGTGTAGCTCCGGTTACAAATGGAATTAGCTTTGGACCATCGGACTTTGTTCAGGCTTTGGAGCTTGCAGCTCAACTGCATCAAACATCCTGAAAAATCACCGTTCATCTGAGCATTGGCGGATGCATCACACTCAGGTCATGCCAGGGCTATGCCATCACTTACCACATCAAACTTCCAGAGTTCATGGTTTATATCGCTAAGCTTCCCATCACTTTCCAGGTTGGGGGGTTATACCATCGCTCAAAATTGCCCATGACTGTTCAACACCAAGTGTCGACTGCAGAGATCCTTCTCCAGCTCTGGGATCTTCAGACCTACCGAGGAACCAAGGAACCGGTCGGATCCCCCGAGCAGAGTGGAATGGCTGGGAAGCTATGGAAAGACTAAACTAATGTCCCTAAAAATCCCTGAAGCCCTTGCTTTCAATGGTTTAGATGTGATTTCACTAAGCGCTCTAGCACCGGCGAGATTCCGCAACTATTTGATGGAGGGATCTGGAGGTATGTAGGAACCCCCAAAAAGATTACGGAAAAATACCACTAATTAGAAGGAATTTATATACTTGTTTTCTGTTTGATTCTTTTAAGGGTGGTACTACCCCCAAATTTTCCAAAAACGGCCATTCAAGAGTATTGACTTTTTCATGCCATGAGGTCGCTGAAGCAGTCGCTCTCAACACCTTTGAACTGCCAGGAAACTGATGATTGATATGTTTACTCGTTTTCAGCATGAAGGCTTGATTTACTCTACCCTTAATCTGAATGTTTCAGCTGGGTCCACGTTCAACCTCAAACCTAGGACTTAAATCTTCACTGGACCCAGCGTTCACCTTTCTGGAACAAATGCATGATCATCACTGAAACACTGACTGTTGGTTGAGTTGGTTGATATCCCCATCTAACTATAGATGTTATCCATCCAAATCCAGTGATAATTCAGTTGTAAAAGCAACTTACCTAGTACAAACGAATCAGAAATCACCAATGTTTCATGATGAAAAAATCTCATGTTCCCCTTTTTTTAAAGGTTAAATCGCCCCTAATTTTCCCATCGGAAGCCCTTCCATGCAGGATACCAGGTGATGGTACATCTTGGGAAAAGCTGCCATCCGGACCTCATCATCGGTAGGATGGCAAAAACCAAACAACACGTCAAACCACCAACCAGTTTATGACTAGCATAACTTAGGGGACTATAATAAAATTGGAAATAAAACCGATGATTCTGTGGAGAGATAATGGACAAAAATGGGATGCAAGAAACAATGAGATCCGAATGTGTCTGCAAAAAGGTGATCTTCCCACAATGGCAAGTGTTCCGTGCTGTCATGGGTGATTTTTAGAGTCTATGGTCTATATGTTTGTTGAAGGGATGGTAAATTGAATGGGTTTGGGTTCGGGGAAGATATTGATATATTGTATGAGTCAGGATTCCTTCAGGATATGCAAAAAAAAGCTGTTGAACCAAATAAGATTCTGGATTTGGGAATATTCAAGCACTCCCAAGCCATGGTACCATAGAGCGTGGCAAAGGTTTCACAGTTGGAGGCTTCGCGACGATAGTCCAACTCCTGAAAAAGAGCACACCTGGTTTGCCTGGTTATGTACCCAAATAGGGTACCCTAAACCCAACAGTTCATCATAGTGTTCCCTACTGTATATTTCATTCTTAGGCATAAGACATTATAAAATCGTATATATATATATATATATATATATACATAAACATACGCTCATACGCTGCAAAAACATGGAGTACTCTGATTTGCCAATCAAACACAATGTTTTCCCAAAAATAAGTTTCAGAACAGGCCTTTTACATCTCACACACACACACACTTTTCGTTATCAAACAAGTTGCCTACTTTCTTGGTGGTTCATGCAGCCATCATCTGTCCTCAAAAAGTCTGGAGCAGAATTCATCCACTGCACCCAAAACCTCAGCGTCTCAGCCCTGGATGATTTGGATCTGAATCAGCAAAAAATCCGCTGAATTTACAATCTTCCCAGGTGCAATATGATGAAATCACCAATTTTTTTGGGACTATCCTATGGTAGCCCCAAGTCATTGTGCTAGCGTCACCGAGCTGACGGATTCCTTCGCTCTCCAAGTTTCCACACATTGGCACGGACCAAACGCGCTCCATCTGCCGACGTCAGGTGACCAGTCACCGATAATCCCTGGAGTAATTAGGGTAGGAAATGTTAATTGTATAAGGAAACATTATTTAGTAAGGCGTAAACCGACCCCAAAAAAACAAAACAATGGTACCTGTATCAGCCCACAACGGTTAATTCCCAAAATTGGTTGAAAGGGAAATTTAAGAACATTACCATATTTTTGTGGTAAAACCTGTAGATTTTCCCTTACACCAATCCATTGAGTAATCTTATCTGCTGGGCAAAGAGCTGCCGTTGGTGGTTGAGCCACAGATTAGCCAATTGCCAATTGGTCAAATCATTCCAGGTGGGATGAAGCAGGAAAACAAATGACACTACCAACCAAGACCCAGTAGTTTCAGTTGTGCTCAGCCAAACCATCCCAAGTCATCCGCCAAGTCCTTTCTCTGAAAATTACCCGTCTAATCACGCAAAAATCTTTCAAATGAAGTAGAAAATCTGCCGACCCCGCTTGCAGCAGGGGGAGCGCGTCAGAGGAGAAATTACCAGCAGCAAGGACAGCAAGGGGCAAGACGAGATTACAGGCAGCAGGGGCCAAGAAGCAAGAAGCAGGGCGAAGGCGCTGTTTTCGAGCTTTGGCAGCTTTCGAGGCTTGGCGGCGGGCAAAAGAAAAAGACAGCTAGTTTGCTGTCCGTTCAGAAAGCAGCGTTAGGCAGTACAGGCCGTTGCCCGGAGGCCCGTTCCGTCCTTCACTGCCATGCTGTTTGAGTGTGGCGAAGCCGCTCTTTTGGAGCCTTGGCAGCTGGACGTTTCGAGGCTTGGCGGCGGGCAAGTTTTCGACGAGCTTTGGCAGCCGTGCGTTTCGAAGCTTGACGGGGGGCAAACTAGTTTCTTGCCCGTTCAGAAAGCAACGTTTGGCAGTACAGGCCGTCGCCCGGAGGCCCGTCTCTCCTTCACTGCCATTGCAGTTGTAGTTGTGGTGTGGTGTAATGAGTGTAATGCGCTGTCATGTCGCGTACTGTCGTCGTGTGGCATTAGTTAGTGTAGTGTCGTGTCGTGTAATGTAGTGTCGTTGTAGTAGTTGTGGCTGTAGTTGTAGTGGAGTGTGGTGTAGTGTAGTGCAATGTGGCCTGCGAACGCTGACCGAAGAGAATCCAAATCTTTGGGGCGCTGTCTTTTTCACTCAAAGTTAATGGACAGAAGCCGCATGTTCCTTCAACACACCGCCCAATACAAAACCAACATCCCACATTCAAGGAAAGACAACACTAGAAGGCTGCATAAGCCCGCCGTGCCACCAAAGGAACATGGGCTCTGGGATGCTCTGGGTAACATTTCAAGAGAAAGCGGCGGCAGCACACAGGGCTGCCCCAAAAATGCAAGAGACCCTGCGCATCTTTTTCCTGTCCCTTTGCGCCATCTGTGCCGGACCGGGCTGCATCACCCAAAACAAGGGCAATCGCCGCAGTCATGCAGGTAATGGAGGTGACATGTAGGGATGCTGCAAAGCCACTTCGGCTGACATCCGGGCAGAACAGTCTTCTCGCAAAAGCCCGCCCAAAAAGCCACAGAACAAATTGCCTTCTTGACGGTGTTCTTCTTTCAAAACAGGAACTGCAGACCACCCGTCCTCCGCCAGTTCCAAGCAACAAGGTGGTAAAGCTCCGGCTGCTGCTGCATAAAGCACATAGCCTGCGCTCCACATGTCCGACTTGAAACAAGGAGCCTGGCATAATAAGAGCAATTCTGGCCCCATCATCCTTCGCGTGCCTGCAGGGGCAACGCAATCCTCTCTCAAAGCTGCGCAACCAAAATCTGCAAGATTCACAACAAAAGCGCTCTTGTCAAATGAAGCGGGCAAACGCAACAAAATGTTGTCTTGCTTTATGTCTCTGTGAATGTACCCGTGCCCATGTACATGCTTCAGGGCCCTCATGAGCTGATGGGCCAAGCTGGCCAAAGCGTTGCCAGAAAATAGTTGCCCAAGCAAGTTCCCACCATTGCAGTATTCCAGCACAAGAAGTACAGCAGTCGCATCTACGTTTCCGTGGGAGTGGTGGAATAACTTGACGACCCCATCGTGCCCACCAACGGCCTTCATGCATTCAATCTCTCTTGCTGTGGGTCATTGAGTGTGGTGTAGTGTGGTGTAGTATCGTGTAGTGTAGCGGGCCTACTTTTCGACCCTCCGGAGCCACAGATCATTGGAAACACACAGTGCTTCGCGGCTTTTCCACCCTTTCGCGCAGCTGCATCTTCTTTCTTCTGACCCTTTCTCTTCTCTGATCTTCTTGCTTCTTCTCTGCTCTTCTCCGACTCTTCCCACCTCTGCTTTTCCCTATATTCCTCTTGTCGGAAGTTTAACTTCTAAACTTCCTTTGATTGGAAACATTTTAGATGGTTAAAGCACAAGAAGGCAAGCGACGGCACCAGCGTCCGTTGGTGCACCCAGTTTCACACAGACATGAACCTCCAGGGGTCGGCGGCAGAGGGCGTAGCCCTTTAATCCGGGCGCCGGCCACGGAGCCCGTGTCCTTGCCGGAGGCCTTCGGTGGTAACCGAAGGTTATCGGTGGTAACCGAAGGTTATAGACGCTCGCCGCCCCTGCCGCCGACTCACCCCCGGTTCACCCCCGACCGACTCCGTGTCAACTGAAGCCCCTAATATACGGTGTATTTTGCTTGCGATGTTCAAAAGCATTGTTTTTTTTTACGGTGTTTCGGGCCCTTCGGCGGCAAGGGATTTCATCTTGGCGATGTTACAAAACCTCGGTTTTTACGTGGTTTTGGGCTCCAGGAGGGGGCCAGGAGCGGAAAGATTGGCATCTTAAGATCTTCTCAACATAGATGGCCCAAACATGGCCCCAACATAGCTCCCAAGATGGCTCAACATGGGGCCACATAAGGCCAATATAGGCCAACATAGGCCCGGCTGTCAGGCGTAAGCCTTCAAATAAACCGAGATAAACAGAGACTAATGCGATTAGCCAAATCTTCCTGTGAAGGTCAGACTTCCTTTTTTGTGTCGAAATGAATTGGGAGGCTATTGCTGTACCTGCTCGAGTAGCAGTGCTGACCTCGTCCACGGTCCGCCTTTCCTCCCACATTAGAAAAGTCTCATCATACTTGGCAGTAGATCATACTAAATCAAACTGTTAAATAAATCTAGGCTAAATCCAAGACAACTACTTTTTCGGGGGGAACCCAACAGCTCCATAGCTCACTGTCCCGGCCTAGCGGATTGCGCAAGGATTCCACGACCCTGGCCAGTGACCTAGCGAATTTGGCGGCGTTGCAAATGGGTCGTTAGACAAACTGCAGATTTACCCATATACCCACAAAATTGGGATTTATGGGAACATGATGACTTGATGACTTGTTTGAAATTGAGAAAACATATTTGAAAACATTGTTTCCTTTTGGCGCTGTCAGAAAATGGATCTGCAGAAGATGAAACGCTTGATTTTTTTGGTAGGCTACATCCCGTTAAAAGACGTAACCATGCATCCACCTGGTAAAGATGCAAGGACTTTGGTGTCCAGAATGGGAAATAACATGAAATAACCGACTGCATCGCCATGCAAAATTACCGAAGGGTGACTGGATAGTACCACCAACAACTGTTTCGATGACTAATTCTATTGTGTTCTCATGCTGATTGGTCGTGTATCTATTTATCATTGTTGGCCAAATACTTGAGAATAAAACTGGCTAGATTTGGTCCCAGGACATTACTTGCAGATGAGTAAACGTTATGGCCCGCTGCTTGCCCAAAACTAGTGGTTCATTCTACATTCGTGGATCAGATATGTATAGTAGGCATTCAAAAAAAAGTAGGTAAACCAATACTTGGATGAATTTGGATGGTTTCGTTTCCTACCAACGCTAGAATGACCGGCAAATCTGCATTTTTTGGGGTTCTAACTGTTGACCCATATCTTTCCCCTGCAGAATCAATGTTTTCCTTGATGCCCATACGACCATTTTTAAACATCCAATTGCATCCCTGAACGAAAAAAAAATGATTGACAATATTTTGAGAAAAGTGCAGGCAGATTGTAAATTAAACAGTATATATCCCAATGTCATTGTATGTCCATTTAGGTTAAAACATGGAAAAACAATGGAGGATGAACTGGATAATTCCCTATCTCCGATTGACTAGCTGGAATCCAACATGCCCCAATATTTCAGAATATACCCAAAACACGAAATAACAAACATACAACAAGGTCTAACCCGTACATGTTTCTGGGATTCAATAAAGAAAATTTTAGCGATGGCGAATGATGATATTTATTTCACCTTAATTTCAAATATCCCAGTCAAAGTTCCCAATTCTCCAGAATGTAGTTTCCACTCCTCAACTAGTTGCAAATATTCCCAAAGTCATGAAAAAATATGTAGGAACGCCGGAATGTATTTGATGTTCCCACTGTTCTTATGTTCCACTACTCTAAGAGTTAATGTTCCAATATTTACACCTAATTTGCCAACAAATGGGTATGTCTGAAAATTGGGTTTAAACCCCGAAAAAGCTGTTTCAATACAAAAGCAATGACTAACCATCAGACATTTGGGTGCCTTATTTTAAGTCAAACCCATACTGTTACTCAAACATAGGCTGATGATCATCATCCCACATGAGGGAAATTAGGTGCAGTACTAATTATTCATTAGCTGATATCCCAACTATCATTCTAAATATATATATATATATATTGTATGTGGAATATATCATGTTCCAATAGTCTAGATGAATATTCAACTATCCCAGAAATTTACAATATTCCACTTTTACGCAACCCAACCCATGAACTGTTCCATCATATATTGGAAATCTGATGGCTAACAGGAAAGCATTACCATAATATGGTGGTTTCCGACAATGTGGATACCCCAAGAGCTGGACAGTTTTTTTTTATGGAAGGTATTGGCTTCACTGTGCATTCAGCTCACACACCCATGCGCGCAAATACCTGTGCCCACACTTGGCCCGGATGTTGTTGATGTCCAAGAGGCACACAAGGTGAACTAGAAACAAAACCAGTTTTTTCGGCGGCACCGTTGAGGCCCTCGTGGTTAAAGTCAGTTACAGAGACTGTCATCGTGTGATTCCACTTGGCTCTTCAGGCTGATACTAAGCCCAATCAACAAATGCTCGAATTGGGAATCCAGACTTCTCAATATTGGAACTAAAAAATTACAAATTTGACAATCAAGATTTCATAATTGCTCAAGAAACATCAATTGCGGTGACAATTCCTCACCCATTACGGGGATCATAATTCTCAACTATGAGGTCAAGACTTCACCGGTTCATCAAAGGGTCTTGGCGCGGCAGTCCACCCCCAAGAAAATTGAGAATTTGGAGGTTTCCCTAAATCATCCATTCTAGTTTCGGATTGTCCATTTAATAAACTATCCATTTGGGGTACCCCCCATTCATGGAAACCTCCATATCATCCCTCAAATAAAACTTGATGAGTTGGCATCACATGTCTTGAAGTTCTTCGAACATCAAAATTCCAATGTGTGTGGGTGAAATAAACGGGGGTTTCCCAAAATGGATGGTTTATAGTTGAAAATCCATCTAAAAATGGATGATTTGGGGGTATCTCCACTTTAGGAAACCTCACCAGCATCTCGGGCACCTCAGCAGTGCCGCGTCCACCGCCGCCAGACGCCGTGCCAAGGGCCGCTGCACCTTGACAGCCACAAGACGCCCGCGGCAACGACCTGCAAAAACAGCGCTGCGGCTCGTGTTGAAACTTGGAGGTATCAAGGGGAAACATGAAGAGAACATGTGAACATATTGTTAAACAAAAGATGTGAAATATACTGTGAAAATATGTGAGCACATGTGAAAAAGTAGTTCATATTACTTACATAGGTATAGGTCAGTTTCTACCACCATCAGAACCAAACATGCGGAAAACATGATGAAACAAAATTGCGAAACAAATTTGCGAAACATAATTGTGAAAATATGGAAAGCGCACAGAAAGACAAGGGAACACGGAGAAACAGTTTGTGCAGTTTGTGAAACAATCAAAAGAAACTATGTTTCGGGTGCTGGCTACAGCCTGTAACATCTGTAATCATTAAAAATACCAAAAACATACAAACCCAAATTACAACAAAAAAACAACACTGAGAGGGGCAAAATCATCAACAAAAGGGAAGTACAACATACATTGGTGGATTCGCGGTTTTGTTCTTTGACGGCATGTCTAAAGAACAAAAAATACAAAAGGACAAAGTGCAATCTGTGAAGGAATGGAAAATACAAAAAAAACGCAAAAATACAAAGAGCATTTTTGGAAGTAATGGAAAAATGCCAAAAAAATACAAAGTGTATTTTTCAAAATCTCATGATTAATGTGTGCGTATGTGTATTAAAACGGGGTATATCCAGAACTAGCTTAATAACGAGCAACTCGATAAACCAATTGATTTTACCCTATTTTCAGACAAACCCATGTACAGAAGTGGTCATTCTCTTGCGTATCCCCAATGTTCAATCTAAGCATATCGAAGCCATATAATACTGACACGCATTCTCTTGCGTATCCCCAATGCTCAATCTAAGCATATCTAAGCCATATAATACTGACATGCTTTGCTCAGCCACTTGACTTAATAGTATATATGTATACGATAACTGTATATGTAAAAACAACTTGTAAAAATTTGAATGCTAAATTGAAAAACAGACACAAGGGTCTTAAAGCCGCAGTAGGTGACCCATTCTTCATACACTGGTCTGCCACTGACAAAAGCAAAGCACTCATTGAAAGACTTGAAGCAGTCATGTTTCACAGCCCCATGTTTAATGGTTGTACCGTACCCCCATCTTTGGTTGATTGAATGATTGATTAAAATCCACATGCTACGGCTGAATCGCCAACAATTTGGGTCCATGTTCAACCCCAAAGCTACGGTAAATATATTTAAATATACGGACTTTTCAATATACGAGCTATTTTAGACTACCTCCGAGAAGGTCTTCCTGAAACATACGGAATCAAAGTCATTTAAACATACGGCAGCTACATTTAAATATACGAGCTGTAATTTCATACGACCTCCGGGGCCTCGCGGTCTGGCCCGCCCTCCACATATTTATATAAATGTCGTTACCGTAGGATTTCGGTCTGTACTGTACTTTCTATTCACTGAGGTGCTCAGGTGCTCACAGACACACACACACACTAAAGATTTCCACAATATTTTTCCCAACGTGAATCAAGTAATGGTGTCAGGTCCTCATACAAGAACGGGCTGCTTCAAACCACATTCCTCCTTACCATCAAGTTATAAAGCGGTACAAACATGAGTCGCAGCATGGCCATCGCATGTCAGTAGAACTGTGTGGGCTCGACCTGCGGCAACCCTTGCGAACTGATTGCTTCGTGTGTCTGAACCTTTCTTGAGTAGATTGAAGGATCATCTTCGCGCACAGCCCCCATGCGGACCATTTTCTTCGTAGAACATATCTCCTTCGATGCCAGGTGAACCGGTCTCAGACAGGTCTGGAAATCGGGAATAAAACACCAAGTTCAATGGCAATAGGTGAAATGAATGATAATCCCATATATAATTCCAATTTAAATGTTTCATGGAACAAAAGTGCCCCCACATTTTCAGGCACAACTTGACCGGTCATTTTCAGAAGATCAAGGCTTGGGTGGGTCACGCCATTGCAACAACAGAATGTTGTATGGTGACATGCAGCAACCCCCAAAAAACCGAAAAGCGAGCTAAATAATTTTGGTTGAACATGTCATTGACCATCTAGTTTTAACAGGATTGTACCTTTCTATCTTTTCGATTCTTTTTTGGGATTGGTCTCGATTCACATTTCTTGGGGACCAGCCTCTAAGGCCGGACGAAGCCCGCCAGGTAGGTTAAGGAGTGGGATTGGATGGTTTCACCAAGCAAATTGTGATCCAGCATGGGGACATAAAGGGACATGAACCAATCAAAACTAAGAATTTTGACCTTGTTTGGTGTGAACATGTTTGAAACCAGAAGATTGAGGGGTAGTGAGTACGAACATCATCAACATGAGACCAACATGACTGTGAGTGTGAGGGTTGACATTGTGAGTGCCAAAATGTGTCGGGATGAATAACTTGCTGACTTGCTGCTTTCAAGTTAGGCATTTGTCTCCATGGGCGTGGAATTGCTGAAGATGCAGGTGGGATGACAAGCATCACGATCAATGAACAGAATACCACGGCTTCGTCAACTGGGGATGTCCGAGAGTTATGGGATTTGGCCGAAAAGAAACAACTGGTTGGTGGTAGACCTACCCCTCTGAAAAATATTAGTCAGTTGGGATTATTGTTCCCATATATTATGGGAAATAAAAAATGTTCCAAACCACCAACCAGACATGTTCAAGTACCAAAACTAAAAAGTTTCAACCACTTTCTGAGCGGTCAGGCTGGGGGTGCTAAAAGAGAAGCTTCGAGTGATCCCCACCATGACATACTATTCTGACATAGTTTCTGACATACCATCTGGAAGTACATTATAGATGATATTCTATCCGGCATTCTTTCTGGCATATACTTTGACATTCCAGAGGACATTCTGGCATTTTATCTGGCATTCTATCGACGAGGCCCTGGTAATGGGGAATCCCTTGGAATCGTGGACAGCGAAATTCAGATGGGATCATATTGCGTTAAAGTGCCACAGGGATCCACAGGGTACAAGCACTTAGATCAGCATGTTTTATGATTAAAACTCAGTAAATAGATATAGATCACATATTGTTTGCTGGCAAATTAAGTCACGTACATCACACAAGAACAACCCGTTGATGCAGAAATAAAGTCACAAACCATGTGCCAAAGATTTACTCCAGGGAACTTCCAAGGATCGGTTTGTTCAAAATGAGACATATCCTAGTTTATAGCAACCTTAGTTGGGAAAACATGGTTCCGAAATGTTCCGAACCATGAGATGCTGTTTTGTTTGTTCAACTAACAAACCTGAGACAAACCCTCATGGTAAACCCAATGTCAGAAACCTATATAACTATCCTATTTGGGATCGTGTATACTACTTTACACCAGTCATTTCTGGTAAGTCTTTGGAAAAGATCTATCCCTCCTCTGGGTCCACTTCTTGAGAAGGTACGCCTGACCACCTATGAGTAAGGTATACCCCAGGCATGCCACCAGAAGGAACTGGGCTGTGCCTGAAAATGAGATTTTCCCCCCCAAACACGGCCATTTCAATAGAGAAATTCATGATAAACCATCAAATTTGTGGGTTTTCCATTGTTTTCCCCTAGATATTCAGACAACTTGGATCCATAGGGTAACGTTTCAGGCCTCAATCTCTGTGCCCGAAACCATCACCACCTGCCTCGGTACACCTGCCCCAAGGATGCAGCAGCCACTGGCTGGGCATCTTGCAGCGACCTAGGCTATCCTACGGCATCATCCATATGGCCTCAATCCATGTGGAACCATAGCCATGGAAAATCACCATTTTAATAGGTACATCATGTACATCATCTATAAATGGGTCACGTTCCATAGCTATGTTAAATAACCAGAGGGGATATGTGTATGTGTATATATATATATGGGTAAATTACAATATTTGACTAACCTCAAATCAGGCCATTTGAGCATTATTCCATATTATTCCCTGAATCCTAACCATGATTCCAGGGTTCAGTCACAGTGAGGTCACTATGATTTACCCAAATGGTCTGGGTCCACTAATTACTAAAGCCATTTTGTTGAAACTGCCTTTTGTGTAGTGATTTGCTGGAAAATGGATACAAATAAACAAACTGTCAAGTCTCAGCTGCTAGTGTCAGGGCGTGATTTTCTGTCCATCGGAGTTTGCTCTCTTGTTGGGGATGTTGCCCTTGCAGCAGTTTCCCATAATCTCGAAGATGTCATGCCGCTGTCACTATGGCTTTCCAATAAATTTGGGGCTAGAACAACTGCAGGCTTTCACTTGCTCCAGCATAGAGCGGTTCCAACACACCAAACTGTGCCCCTCAACTGCCAGCAATTTGCTCTAGGAGCTCACTAGCGGCTTCTTGATCCTGCCACGGCCGCAGGTTTTGTAACCCCCTGGGGTTGCAGGCAAAAGACATGGAAAGGCACCACATTTCGCGAGGGCGTTGCTGGAAATTCCAGCAAGAAAGGGTTGTATGTGTTGGTATTTCTGATCCCCTATTTTGTATGTTTGTTCCCCTGCACACAGCTTCCATGATAGATGCACGAGAAATGCACATGCATGCACTTGATTCCGTTGCATACCTTTTTGCAGATAGCTGGATCGCAGAACAAATGGTGAGTTCCTCAGGATCCTCCATGCTGAATGTCAAATGACTGGGACCATTTGCCATTTGAATCCGCAGCCTGAAAAAACACTTGGATGGTCAATAGTAACCAAGTGACAGAAAAAAGAAAGTTTACAAACTTGAACTTCCACCAGTTGGGATTGTCTGAAAATTGGCTACTCCCAAACATCGCATGCTCGATCATCATTTTCCCCACTAAAAAACACGTGTTTTTTGGGGGACAACTTTCTGACCCATGACCCATGAAACACCAGTCCTTTACCGCTGCCAAATCTTCTTCGATCACCTCCAGGGCTGTTCTGGTGTCAAAAGGTGGCAGGTTGTCCTGGCCAATAGATACCGGGAGCTCAGGTTGATGGCAACGAAGATCTCCATGATGTGAAAATAGTCTGTATAAATGGGATAAACAAATGGACAATCATTTAGAATAGATTACAGTATTATATGTGTAATGGATAATCATCTAGATAATCATCATGATAATCATCTAGAATCATCTAGATATGTGTATATGGACATGCAATACAGTATCTAGAATCACGTAATGAGAGGCGGATTGTCCATTGCTGCATTGGATTAGCATGACATGTATGACCCAGCAAAACCATCCACTCCAAGCACAAGAAACTGCGGAACCCTAAACCGCAAAAACTAGGATTTCAAAATTATCAAAGTTTCCCATATAAGTGTTCCATCATAGGTTTTCATAAGTTTTCATAGGTTGTTCTATGTATTTTTTTCTTGAAACGATAAAAAACTGAGTTCACATCCACTCACGTCTCACGTCTCACGCGGCGCAGAAATCCTGCAGCTGCACTAGTTCTTCCGCAACTTCAGCTCCCACCAAGTCCGGCCCTGCAGGGAACAGAGTGGCATCAAAACATGGAAGATCTGGCAGACATCCACCATGTTTCATTGTTTGGTAATATACTATCGTCATCTATGGTCTATATATTTTGGGAATCAAATATCTGTTGTTGTCTTATGTTGTCTATACTATGTTTCACATGTTCATGTTTATATGTTTCAATGTCTTGTAGTCTGGGAATTGGGGAACTAGCATATAGAAAATCAACATTTTTGTGAATGGATGGAACACATGGATTTCTGGATGACCAAAATATGTGTGTGTGTGCGTGTGTGTTATCATGTTCTATCCATTCACAAAATGATTTCTAGATGCCAGTTTCCCAAATCTCAGACTATTATATAGTGTTCAGTGGTTTACGGTTTAGGAAGTTTTGAGTCTTGGAATGAATGAAGTCCAGTTTGAGCATCAATCACCCAAGTAGCATACTGGGCGGACGTCGTTTCTTACCCCAGGCACACAGAAGTTACCCCATCCCCATGGCACACAGGGTTACCCCAGGCAAACCGGAAGTTACCCCAGGGACCAAATCCTATTGGCACACTGGTA
>Ga0126342_10007423_pt1 | contig 19569 bp, 19 predicted proteins | sample Cyp1metagenome_FD_92528 | JGI IMG/M metagenome (GOLD analysis project Ga0126342, IMG submission 92528) | Coral microbial communities from Lord Howe Island, Old Settlement Bay, Australia - Cyphastrea 1 metagenome | ecosystem: Host-associated > Invertebrates > Cnidaria > Coral ... | reverse complement strand
GAGAGAGGGGAGAGAGGAGAGAGGAGAGAGGAGAGAGGAGAGAGGAGAGAGAGAGAGATATATATATAAATATACATATAAATATACATATATATCTATATACACATACAGATCCATATGTATATTGATGGTCTGCGCAGGCAGTCGTGATAGAGATCGCGACAGAGACAGAGGCTCGAACAGTGTTCATTTTTTTTTTCGTGGAACTGCAGTTATGAGCCATTTGAAGTTTAGTATGAGGGTAGATGAGGGTAGTAAGATGAAAGGTGCCAGATTCAGCACGCAGACTTTTGGGACTGAGGAAGTCGAGATCGTGACCGGGATAGAGGTCCGCATGCAGCAAGAGCGACCATAGAGCGACCTGTGGAGAGCGCCTCTAATATGCAAACTTTTGAGTGCAGGATGAGACGATGGAGTGCCTCTGAATCTATATAATCTTGATCAATCTTTCTTCCGTCCCGCCTTGTGCCTTCTCGGCTCCAATGAGAAGCTAGAGTCACTAGACTTTGCCTCTTTGAAGATTCTCACGAGGATCTTTGATTTTCAGAACGCAGCTATCTCCTGAGCCCAATGATCTCCAAATTGACTCAGGTGACTGTAGCCTTTTGCCTCACGGCCGGCTATGCATTGAAACTCAATGACACGCTGCCAGCGTGTGTGGGGACTGTGCTGGACAGCAGCCATGCAGATGACTGGCGATGTGACAAGTTCGGTGGGACCGTTGGAAGCGATGAGAAAAAGTGCGCCGAGCACTATGAAGCTGGAACTGGTGGACAGGTTCACCGCCAGTGCACCGTCCACAAGGCATCGGAAGTTCTCTTCAATTGCTTGGCCTCCACCCCCTGCAAAGTCAAGACGGGATACTCTAATACCTGTTCCTGCCCCAATGGTGTGGCAGCTGCTGGCATCAGCTGTACCGAGCACAACTCAGTCATTTGTGCCTCCTGTGAGAGTGGATATGACCTCTCTGGTGGATCATGCACTCTGCGAACCTGCACCTGCAAAAATGGCAAGGGAAGCGTTGGAGCAAATTGCCCTGGAGAGGGACAAGAAGATTGTGCCTCTTGTGCCGTGTTTTATGAATTGAAAAAAGAAGATGGCAAAAACGTTTGCAAGAGTCCTTTTGGCGACATTATGGCCACATTGGCCGGGAAGGCGGCAGAGGAGAGGACCGCCGTGGCCTGGGGTGATCCGCATGTGAAGGTCTTCGACTACCAGTACAAGAACAAGGCCGACAGGTTCACAAATTTCCACCACGGTTGGGATAGGGGGACAAACCTGAATGTCATGGAGCCTGGTACCTACTGGTTTGTGAAGACGCCTGGTAACCTGATCTCTATCCAAGGAGTCTATGGCTGGGGATGGCGTGCTGTCATCCGCAATGTGGCTGTCAGTGGCCTCTTCATCAAGAACGATGTGATCCAGGTCTTTCCGAAGCACAAAACCGGACCTTCGCAGAATACAGGCCTTTACTACCAGTACAAAGGTGCTAGCCGATCTCGAGTGCAGCAGTGGGGAGGAGCCTGGGAGTGGCAGAACGACCGCAAGGATGTGAGCATCAAATGGGCACAGAACACTGAGGGTTTGAACGGAAAAAATCAATTTCGATGCAAGCTCACCTTGCCTTTGTATGTGGAATTGATCCTCAACATCTACAACCACCACATGGATGTCGTTCTGACCATGCGACCCATCGATGCCATGTGGGGAGACATGGGCAATATCAATGGAGACGCAAGTGATGAGATGAAGTGGAATCCTCCAAGCATCCACAACCGCAACAAATATTGGTATCAGATGACCACAGCACATGGCACCAGAGTGGCCCAGACAGACAACCTCTTCCCCTTTTGGTATGACGTGCCTCGAGCACCACATGGTGCCAAGACCACCGCCCTACTGGCTGCGAACAAGTCAAGTGCAGAGCAGGATGACCAGAGTGATGACGATCAGAATGATGACCACATGGAACAGGGTAGCAGCTCTGACAGCTCAGATGTCGATGGCGAGCCCGATGAAGTGGTGGTGGATGGTGTGGAATTGAAAAATCGTGCTGGGCCTTTGGATTCCAGGCATGACTGCACCAAAGATGAAGAGACAGCAGCGAAAAAGCTTTGCCATGAGATGTTCAAGGTCAACAACTCCGTTGCCGAGTGTGTGGCGGATGTCTGCCAGCAAGGACCCAAAATGGCAGAGAAGGCCGAGATTGTAGAAGTGGAGACGGAAGAAAGTGAAGAAGAGGAGAAGCCTGAGCACTACAAGATTTATAGCGGTGGGCAACTCTACAAGTCCTGCTTCAACGCTGAGGAACACTTCAGCAAATTGGCCGCTATGCCGCGGGATGCACGAGAGTTGGGCTTCATCAAGGAGCAGGCAGTCCAACCCACTTTGCTGGGAGGAAAATGCGCTGGCCAAAAGTGGGTGTATTTGGATGGCACCAGTGTACCTGGAGCAGTCATCAGCTCCAGCTGCGTTGATGGCCAGCTTTTGTGTGTCCAAGGTCAGACTGTGTCTGCCTGTGATGGCGCCAAGAAGATCGCCTGTCAGATCCCTCGCCTCTACACCTGCAAGGCAGAGGTTCCTGCTGAGAGCATGGGAACTGCTTGTCCTGGAGGAATGCAGCTGGCAACACCCAAGAGCGTGCGTGAGAAAGAAGAAGCACAAAAAGCCATGGACAGTGCGCTGTGCACCACCAAGCAGGCCTGGACTGGCTTCTCAGACTTGTGCTTCGAAGAGGGAAAGCAAGGGATGCAGTCTTGCACCAGTGAAGCGAAGACGGTGATGTGTGAGACGAAGTTCGACTGAGAGCCGGCAAACTTCAAATCGTCACATGTCATAGGGACTGCCCTTCGACCCTCCGGCCGATTCAAAAAACTCCGAGTGTGTTGTTTCTTGAGCGTATTGCGTCCTAGGCATTTTGATGCATTTTGAGTCTTGAGCATGTCACCGTTGCAGTGTCAAAGCGATTTTGCTCAGCTTCCTTGAGTCCGAAATCTGGAAGTTGACAGGCGGATCTCGCGGTCGTGATCGAGGCAGCATCTCCGCTTTACTTTACTCCAGCGTAGCTCGTGGCAATGTTGTGCTTCGGAGTTCCTCCCTGTACGTCCTGTACATCATGGGGTGAAAAGGTGAAACAAGGATAAAAAAGGCCCTTCAGAGATCTTCAGAGATCTTCAGAGCCCGTAACTGCAGCAATCTGCAGCATGTACTGACGCCCACAATATCCCACAATCGCCCACACATCAAATATGCGACACTGCTAGAGTGGGCTGCTGAGGGCTGCTCGATGCAACCCTGCTGCTCAGCTACCTCTATTCTGTTGCATTGCACTGCCTCACGCTGCACTAGAGCATTTAGATCTATTTTCTACAAGGCATGACTAGGCCGACTAGGCTACATCCACCCACACACACACACACAGAGCTGCACCCTGAATATTCGCACCAAAATGTGCAGACCAACAGCGTATCAGTCGAAGAGATATATAGAACAGTGATGAAAAATCGCTTCGTGTCAAGCAGAAACTTTTTGGCCAAATCCTCCAATCTACCAGAAAGTTGGTCAGGCGACAGGGACCGAAGAGGTGATAGAGATAGAAGGGATCGTCTCAACCCGAGGACTTTACCACATAAAAATCACACAATTGGTGGAAATTGATGTTTGATGCAGGTGCAAGTATGAATACAGGTCACTTCACATTGGCGTTTGGCGTCCTACAGTTTGGCAGGAGCGTACTTTGATGACTAAGGTGATGTCAGAGATCGCGATCGAGAAAGGAACGGCGACAGAGATCGCAGAGATCGCCGATCTCGATCAAGGTGGCGGCCACAGAACCAATCGAACGAGTCATTCACGTCTCAGGTGATTCAGGGCTGACATGAAGGCACCTTGAGGCAAGATGATTCCCAAAGAGAGCAGGAAGTGGCGCCACCCGCAACATCCCTCCAGCTTGCTTTCTGAGCATGGCACAATGCTAACCTTTTCATGGTCTCCTAGAAATTGGTAGATGTTTCTTACTTAAAATTACTGTAGAATGGATGCTTCGTTTCAGGTGTAGTTTACTGGGGATTCTAGAGGATCATATTCTCTAACATGAAATCAAAGGCATCAAAGGCATGACGGTTGCAAAGCTTGGTAGACGATCCCTTGTGGCCTCTGCCATGTCCGGGTGTATGATGGCTGGAAGGAATTGGATAGGTAGAGTAAATCTACGCGAGTAGACCACGCCTCCAAGATCATCCCTGATGTTTTTTTTCTCGATAGATGACCGGGTTCATCAGGGCAGGGCAGTGGTTCAGGAAGTCAAGCAATGATATTAGGTGAGGTGCGGTTAGGTGTTGAAATCAACAGTTTCTAAAACTCGGGGTTGGAGCACACTTGACACCAATGGGCTGAATGGAGAAGGATGAGGAGGGTGAAAACCGCAGTGAAAGCACAAGAGAAAATGACAAAATACATCAACGAACAGCAAAGAACAAGACATCCTAATGGCCAGGCTTCACAGGCTTGCGTTTGATCCTTGGAGAGTTGCATGGAGAAGATTTGGCATACTCCAACTGGAGTTTGATAAAAGGTCCTGGCAGGGCTGAAGAGAACAGTCCCCACAACCCCCGCAACCCGATGGACTCACTGCAAAGGTGTCCCAATATGCCTGAAGGATTTAGTAGATGCAATCAGCCCCATCGTGTGCCAAACTCATATATTGCCATATTGCCATGACTTAAAGCGTACTTACAACATACAGGGATATGTTTTGCCATGCCATGCCATGTTTTGCTACCCACTTGAAATTGGGATGCCAATCAACATCACACCACGGTGACATGCCAAGTTAATCAGCCTGAATGCGTCACGGAAGTCTCTTCCCGTCACGCCCCAAGATGTGTCCGAGGCGATCCCGAGGGTCACCTCGACGAGGCAGCCCTCGCCGTGGAAGCTTGGAACTTATCGTTTGCGGAGTCCGAATTTTTCAAGATGACACTCTGAATATCTCTGACTGTTCTTGACGGTTCGGTGTTCATGAGGAGATCATAGAGATAGAGGAAGAGATGGACGAGACATGGACAAACGCGATGGGCTCAGTCTAGCAAAACGCTCACGTGGATGAGCGCATCAGGTGCAGTCGCCGTTTGATTAGTCCTTCAGAGATGTTCAGAGTCTTTGCCTGGTTAGTTTTTGGCACTACAATCACCGAGCAGATCTGCATAGATTTGATTAGAAGGATGGCGGAATCGGAGCAATGAGATCCAATGACAGTGTCATCAGTGTCCTAGCTCAGCCGTTTGCTCTCCCGAGGCCGTGACCGCGATCGAGACAGCCCCAAGGGCCGCGGAGGCGCAAAGGCCCGGCATTTTCACTGCAAAGAGGATGAAAAAAGAATGAAAAATTGGAAAAGACAGCAGAGTAAGATAGAGTAAGCAGAGAAGGCAGCAGAGACCTGCCAAGAATATCCAAGAACTGCAAAGTTTGGGTGTCGAGACTCTGAGAGCCAGGCTGCACGGCTTGCAGCGCTGGAATCGATCAAGAGGCAGGCAGTGTATATAGTAAATCCGGAGTCATAGTTTGTGGGTGCTTTATAGACTTATTATTATATAATCTTTTTTCCCTTGTGTATCATATAATTATACACTATGTTCATGTTTTTATAGGTTTTCATCTCCTTGAGGAGGCGTGTACGCAGCGGAAGTGGCAGCAAGAGCAGCCTGACGCCTGATCGAAGACATTCGGAGACAATATTATCATTTACAAGGGCCTGATCGGAGACAGTGCAAAGCACAGTGCTTTTTGCATTTGGATCCTGAGGCAGCCGAAGCACCAGCGTCAGATTCTTAATTATATCCTCATGCATAACTCGTCACTCTTGCATCCGGAGGATTTTTGAAGTCTGAAGTTCTGAAGTGTTTAATGAATATAATATGTCTATATATATATAATATTGGCCGCCACTGAGTCCAGCAGTTCTTCTCCGAGCGTGCAGGGTAGAGAGCCTAGTTTGGCGGCATGCCTTTTGGGTCTCTTTACCATGAAAATAGGGCCTAGAGACAACAATCGCATGATTTGCGCAAAAACATGTTTCTTCATGGAGCAGCAAAGCGGCCAATGTCTCAGAACTTGACAAACACCAGCGAGAGCTTGGCCTTTTTTGATGAGGCATCAAAAACGAGAATGGTGATGTCATAGAAGTCGTCGAGGCTGGTGGGCTGGGCTTTTTGCACTGAGATTTGCTGTTGGAAGCCATCATACTTCGGAGATACAGCTAGATTTACGGTTTGACGGCGAAAACGAAGATACCGTACATGGATTGACTATGCATATCGGCACATAGATGATAGATGATAGATGATGATAGGATATGGTGCAAACATTTTGCAACGATTGCGCAAGAGTCCGCTTGTGATCTGAAATCCTTTTGGCCGTTTTGCTTTCTGGTTCTCATCAGCAAGCTTTGCAGGGTATATTTTCTGATCTGGTTGCAGTTGGAGTCTGGAAATTGATTTGAGACTGGAGGATGCCAAACCACTGCCTCCATCCACAGCTGCTGTGATTGCTGCTGAGATGGAGGCAAGGCTGCGCTATGCTGCGCTCTAAATTTGAATGTTGATCAACTGTTCATGCTGTTCTGCTTTGCTGCGGCACAGGCCCAGGCAGTTGAACTTGGGAAGCTAGGCGTGAAAGAGCTCAAGGACACCTCCTCCATCCCTTGGCACGTGCTTTTTTTCCAAAATGATAGGATGAGTGACAGATTCAGTCGATTCAGCGGCCTTGACTTGACATCTTTGAATGAATTGCTTTGACAAAGGAGCTTCTGAAAGATGCAGGTGTGTCCTTTGCCCCTTGGCGACAATGTTAAACTGTTAACGTGATGGTGGGTCATGAAGAGTATAGTGAAAGGACAGCAAACTGCATTCAAGTCTGTTTGCAGCGGCACTCACAGGCAGGGGCTACAGAGAAAGAGGAGAAAGCCGAAGAGCTGAGTGCATCTGTGAGGGTTCAGTGTCGAGATTTGTCAACGTTTGATGATTTTGGCTCTCGCAGGATCTCGTCAGGCACTAGCCTTAGCACTGCAAGAGTGCCATTGCAGAAGCGTGGGGCCATGAGGTTCCAGTCAAGTTGTGCCTGGCAACAGCTAAGGTTACTGACAAAGGCTCGTGCTCAGGCGAAGGCCAATGATATAAAATTTGTCAGCACCCCGGGCCCACAGATACAAAAGGAGCGTGAAGAAGTGTGAAGGAGTGTGAAGGTGCAGGATCAGTATGGTACAGTGGTACAGTCACAGATTGTATCTGATTGTCGCAGATTGTCGCAGTATGTCACAACGATCGTCCGGCTCTGAGGTCGCATCGCGACAATGGCAACGGGTCCCAGAAGGGGTGGCCCTGCCTGCGGGCCTGGAGGTGCCGCAGAGTGTGGGTCAGAGATGGTCAGATTCTGGTCTTGCTGTGTCTTGCTCTTTGTGATTCTTTGTGCATGTGTGTCAGGTCAAGTTCGATATGGATAGAGGCAATGATCTCAGTCAAACACGTGACGGTCAGATTTCAATCTGGTGGGGCCCTATTTCAGGTTGCAACTATGCCCGGCTGCCAGCCGAAAAGAAGAAAGCATAGGATGTGACCCAGTGACAGCGCAAATATGGGCCTGTTCACTTCCATGATCTTCCCTGGCCAATGGCCATGTGGTGTTAACGGCTGAATGAGGCAGCAAGTGCAGACGCCAACCCATTGCAACCTGTTGCTGTTTTCCTGCTGCTATGTTGCCTCATGCTTTGAGATCATCCTCCAATGCGTGTGAGCGGCAAATTCCGGGTTCTTTTTGATGCCATTGCAAAGCCAAATCTTACAAAGGATTGAATTTGAACATTTGGGTGCTTTGCGACGCATATTGTCGACCTTGGAATTTGCGTGAAGTCACTCCTGTGATGCAAGCCGGAGCGCGAGAAACAGCGACCAACTTGTTCATGGTGAAGCTTGCACCAGGCTGTTCATGAAAACAGACTACTAGACTCTAGACATCATCAGCACAAATCCCTTCGGTTCCTTTTTTGACGCAGCATTTAGCTTCTGAAGTAGAATGTGAAAACTGATTGGCGTGGAATTTGCCGCCACAAGAGATGCGGCACCGGAAAGAATGAACGCTTCGGCCGAGTCCCCCAAATCCACCATCGAAAAGGTCGACAAGCATGAACTCATTTTTACCTCGAGGTAGGGTTCTACTGCAGACAGATTTTGAATGATTTTGACTCTAGATGAACATGGCATGTGGAGAATCGTGTTGAATCATGTGTGATATTGTGTGATCAGAGTCACGATAGTCAAGAGACAGAGACTGTGTGAAGGCACCCTCCACTTGGAAAACTGGTTGGACTTTGCAGGAGCAATGTTGACCCAATGGACGCCTATGAGGAGGCGGGTGAGACCAGAAAGACGGGATCGACCGACATGAAGCGTATTGAAGCGTCAGAAACTATCAGCGTTTGTCAGGTCAGGCCATTGGGTCGCAACTTGGCAACAGAAACTCCTCCACCACAGGGCCCAACTGCACCCAATTGGACACATTTATATCATATATCATATAGTGTTAATATACTAGTCAAAGGAAGTTTGAAAGTCTAACTTCCGTGTAACGAATTTTTACAAGTCACAACTACCACTATCACAATATCACCACTATCACAACATCACCACAATATCACTACTATCACCATTTCACCACAATCACAATATCACCACAATCACAACCACCACTATCACAATATCACTACAATCACAATATCTGACAGTTCAGGCTTCATTTTCACAACTTGAATTTTCAAAATTCGAAGGAAGTCATGCACGAAAGCTTCGTTTTCACATCTTCCACTTTCAGATTTTGAGGGCGGTCTGAGAAAGAAAGCTTCGTTTTCACATCTTCCACTTTCATGTTTTCAGGGAGGTCTCGCACGAAAGCTTCGTTTTCACATCTTCCACTTTCAGATTTTGAGGGCGGTTTCGCACGAAAGCTTCGTTTTCACATCTTCCACTTTCATGTTTTCAGGGAGGTCTCGTACGAAAGCTTCGTTTTCACATCTTCCGCTTTCAGTTTTTGAGGGCGGTCTCGCACGAAATGCGTTTTTGATCGTTTTTGAGAGAGAGAGCGGATGCACGAAATGCTAGGTTTTGCAGGACAAAATGTGTCCTGGCAGATGGATGGGGAAGCTTGTCCGGCGGGCGGTTGCGGAACACATTCGTTTGTGCCGGGGTCATTCTCGGATCGGCCGCGCAGTGGAACTGATAGTTCAGACATCATTTTGCTAACGTTCTTGCGTGTAGTTCTAGCGGCTAGTGTGTTTTGCAGCTTAGCCTCTGCAGATCGCAATGTAATGGCTGCGTCAAGGTTGATTGGCGCTGCGGCAGCGTGCGTAATACTGTTGTCTTTTGCGCTGGACATCGTAAATCGTATTAGAGTGGCCGCATCAAGGCTGCGATAGTGATTTGTCAGCAGATTTTCTCAGTTTTGGCGCTGGTGATTTTCCTTTCTTTTTTTGTTGTACAAAGTGCTTCAAAATCGATTTTTTTTTTACTTTGGCGTCGAGATCCGGTTTTGGAGCTGCAATTTCTGACGCCGTTGCACGTAGTTCTATTGTGCTTTGTAACTCGGTCTTTGCAGATCGCATTGTAATGGCTGCGTCAAGGTTGATTGGCGCCGCGGCAGCGTGCGTAATACTATTGTCTTTTGCAGCTGGACATCGTAAATCGTATTAGAGTGGCTGCACCAAGGCTGCTATATAGTGATTTGTCAGCAATTTTTTCAGTTTAAAAGCTTGCTGTGTGTAAAATCTTCTCTGTGTAAAAGCTTTCCAGTGTAAATGCTTCTCTGTGAAAGGGCTTCTCTGTGTAAAAGCTTCTCTGTGTAAAAGCTGGCTGTGTGTAAAGGTTCTGTGTATAAAAAATTTGGTTATGTGTAAAAGCTTCTCTGTGTAAATGCTTCTGTGTGCAAAAGCTTGCTCTGTGTAAAAGCCTTCTGTGAATAACAGCTTCCCCAACTCTGTGTAAAAAGCTTCTCTATGTAAAAACTTGCTGTGTGTAAAAAATTCTATGTGTAGAGGCTTGTGTGTAAAAGCTCCTCTGTGTAGATGCTTCTCTGTGTTAGGGCTTCTCTGTGTGAAAGCTTGCTGTGTGTAAAGGCTTCTGTGTGCAAAAGTTTTTCTGTGTAAAAGCCTCTCTGTGTAAATGCTGGCTGTGTGTAACAGCTTCTCTGTGTAAGGGCTTCTCTGCGTAAAAGCTTCTGTGTGAAAAAGCTTCTCTGTATAAGGGCTTCTCTGTGTGAAAGCTTGCTGTGCGTAAAAGCTTCTGTGTGCAAAAGCTTCTCTGTGTAAAAGCTCCTCTGTGTAAAAGCTGGCTGTGTGTAAATGCTTCTTTGTGTAAAGGCTTCTCTGTGTAAATGCTTCTCTGTGTGTAAAAGCTTCTCTGTGTAAAAGCTGGCTGTGTGTAAAAGCTTCCGTGTGTAAAAGCTTCTCTGTGCAAATGCTTCTCTGTGTTCGGGCTTCTGAGGGTAAAAGCTGGCTGTGTGTAAAAGCTACTGTGTAAAGGATTCTCTGTGTGAATGCTTCTCTGTGCAAAGGCTACTCTGTGTAAAGGTTTGCTGTGTGTAAAAACTCTACTGTGTAAATGCTTCTCTGTGTTAAGGCTTGTTTGTGTGAAAACTTGCTGTGTGTAAATGTTTTTCTGTGCAAAAACTTTTCTGTGTAAAACTTCTCTGTGTGAAAGTTTGCTGTGTGTAAAAGTGTTTGTGTAAAAGCTGGCGGTGTGTAAAAGCTTCTGTGTGTAAATGCTTCTCTGTGTGAAAAAATGCTCTGTGTAAAAGCTTTCTGTGAATAAAAAATATAAAAGCTTCCCTTGCTCTGTGCGAAAGCTGGCTGTGTGTAAATGCTTCTTTGTGTAAAAGCTTCTGTGTGAAAACTTCTCTGTGTAAGAGCTTGCTCTGTGTAAAAGCTGGCCGCGTGTAAAAGTTTACTGTTTGTAAAAACTTCTGTGTGTAAAAAATTCTCTGTGTGAAAGCTTGCTGTGTGTAAAAACTTTGCTGTGTAAAAACCTTTCTGTGCAGGAACTTCTCTGCGTGCAGGCTTGCTGTTTGTAAAAACTTCTGTTTGTAAAGGTTTCTGTGTGTAAAAACTGTGTAAAGGTTTCTCTGTGTAAAAGCTTCTGTGTGTAAAAAAAATATGTGTGTAAAAGTTTCTCTGTGTAAAAACTTTTCTGTGTAGGAACTTCTTTGTGTGAAAACTTGCTGTGTTTAGAAACTTTGCTGTTCAAAGGCTTCTCTGTGTAAATTTTCTGTGTGTAAAAACTCGCTGTGGGTAAAGGCTTGGCTGTGTAAAGGTATCCTTGTGTAATTTTTTTCTGTTTAAAAACTTCTGTGTGTAAAAACATGTGTGAGTAACAATTTGCAGGGTGTGAAAATTTGCTGTGTGTAAAAAACTTTTTGTGCAAAAAATTCTCTGGGTAAAAGTTTGCTGTGTGTACAAATTTTCTGTGGATAAAAACTTCCCTATTTCCGTGAAAAACATCTGTGTACAAACTTCTCTGTGCAAAAGTTTGCTGTGCGTAAACGCTTCTCTGTGTCAAACTTTCTCTGTGGAAAGCGTAGGGGTCGCTTGCTTCGGTGCCGAGATCGGTTTTTGGAGCAGGTTTTCAGCTAGAGGAGAGCGGAGATGATTTGAGAGCGCGCTGAGAAGAGCCGTAATATGAGATGTGACGAGCTGACAAGATCTGGGATCAGCTGAGGAGGTGTGAGAAGAGCTTGGAAGATGTGAGAAGAGGAAAGAGGAAATGAGAAGACGTAAGATGAGAGCTGAGAAGAGTTGAGAAGAACTGTGAAAACCTGAGGAAAGTTGAGAGGAACTGAGATGAAAAGAGATGAGACAAGCTCAAATGACATGAGAATAGGAAAGAACAGTCGTGATCAGCTGAGAAGGGCTGAGAATGGGAGAGAAGACATGAGCTGCGAAGAGCTGACATGAGGTGAAAAAAAGCTGAGAAGACATGAGATGAGTTGAGATGAGATGGGAAGACACAGACTGCGGTGACAGAGGGATGCAGTGAGCAATTTCCAAGAGAAACTGCGATGAGATGAGATCAGATGAAATGAGAAAAAAATCAACATTCAAAAGACATGGCATCAGATCGAAAGTCAAGAGCTTGTTGCTGCGAAGCACAGGAGGGTTGCCTGTCACCTATAGGCACTGAAACTTCCGCCCCCGGCTTGCCCGGGCACTACTTCTATCCACTGTCTTCCAGCTCGCACATCCCGTGACCTCCGTTGCTTGGACACTGAGGTGGTGCATTTGGTGAGGACCTCAGTGATCCGCAACAAATCCGTCGGACAATTTTGAGAAAAGTGAAGCAAAAGAACTCGAGAAACTTTAGTATGTGATGCTCTTTTAGTTTTTTTTGCTGTTTTTTAGATACTTTTTAGCTTTTCGAGGTGTGGCAACGCTGGTGAAATTTCGAAGTGGCGGTCGCTGCGGCCTCAAGAAGACGCCATTTGCATCCTTCCGAGCTTTCTGAACCTGCTGCATGCCATGCTTCCCTTAGCAATGCTCAGTTCGCAAAATTGGTTGTGTACGACGTTACACACCTTGAATCGGGGATGTCATATTATGATGTCGTTTTATGTTATTTTACTTTATTTCACGGTATTTAATGTCATTTCTGCTCTACTTCCATTTTTTGAGAAACATGTGGCATTGGTTTTTGCTCTGCATTCACCAGTTGGAGCTGAGGACGGGCAGAAAGAGTCTGGGGCTCAGGGTGATTTCTTGCCATGTCTCTCCATGTCTTGCTGCTTCTTCGATCTTTGTCGGAAATTAAGTTTGGAAATTCTCATCCTGTTTCCCCTGTGAGATTGCATTCCAAACTCATTTATATATTACAGAACTTTTCCCCAGGTGATCAAGCAGATCGATTTGAGCGTTCTGAGCCCGGCTGCGCTGGAAGAGTCCCATAAAGAAGTGGGTGTGCTCCGCCAGCTGACCCACAGACACATTGTTGCATATTTTGAGCCTTGGACATATCATATTATCATATCATATCATTTCATATCATATCATATCATATCATATCATGATACATCAAGCATCATTATATAACCATCATCAATCTGATATGATCCAACATAATTTGTTAAGGCCTTGCTTTGAGGGATGCAATCGGTGATGCATTTTTCTACGTATACATATATTGATTTCACTCGTTGGGCTCGGTCGCTTGATTATTTGTGCTTCTGAAGTGTCCTAAGATGTCCTAAGCTAAGGACACATTTGTGAAAAGCAATAGTTTGTACATTGTGATGGAGTATGCGGATGGAGGAGATTTGGCATCGCTGATCAGAAAGCACAAAGATGATGAGCAGCCATTCACTGAAACGCATGCGATGACCATATTCAGCCAATGCCTGCTGGCACTGCAATACATCCATTCGAAGCACATACTCCACCGTTTCTTGGCAGAAATGCTGGAGCGGTTGTATAACATTTGCACGTTTTTTGCATCGATGATTTCGTTCTGCCTTCCGTTGCATTCTTGATGGTATTTGCGATCCTGAGGTGACATAAAGTCCCAGAACATTTTCATGATGAAAGCAGGTGATGCAAAGATAGGACTGCACTGGCTCGATTTTTTTGTGGTTCTTTGCCTACTTGCAACGTCGCATTGTCATCATCTGTTTTTTTTGGTGCTCGTAAAACTCAAACAGCAGAGAGTTGAGCCTCAAGCCAAAAGGAGATTTTGGCATCTCAAAGGTGATAGAGGGCACGACTGCTGCAAATGGCACTGTTGTCGACGGCCCAGCGAGCAATGATTTGCAATGTCAGGGAAATTGACTTCTGCTGCAGCGAACTGTTGCGATGAGTGTGACTGTATAACTCTGCAATGAAAGATCCAAGGTTGGAACGCCGCAGTACTTTGCGCCCGAGATATGTGAAGACAAGCCGTACAACTCGAAGATCGATATTTGGTCAATGGGAGTTGTCCTTTACGAGATGCTTTCCCTAGTGCAGCCATTTGCTGCGTCAAATGTGGCAGCATTGATTATGAAGATTGTCAATGCGGAGCCTCCTCCGTTGCCAGCAGAGTGTAGAGAAGAGGTATGCGATGCAACTTGGCCATACTTGGCCGTCAGAGATGAGGTAGAATTGCTCTCAGCACCCATCAAGACCCCTTTCTTGTTCTTTCTTGTTAGATCGGTTTAGAGCACTGTTACCCTCTGGTAAACTAACATAACTATGGAAAATCACCATTTTCAATGGGTAAATCCACTATAAATGGTCATTTTCAATAGCTATGTTAAATTACCAGAGGGTAGATCATGTTTGATCTTCTCAGGTCGTGCGACGGGCCTTGAACAAAGACCCCAATGAGAGAGCCAGTGCGGAAGAGCTGCTTGCGCTTCCTCCTGCCGCTTGCCTCAAGTGCCGCACACGGTGACTGGAGCGTGATTGGCAACTAGTAACTAGGTGTAGTAACTAGGTGTAGTAACTAGGAGCCTGGTTAAGAAAAAACAGTGAGACCTGTTTGAGACCTGCAAACCGTTCATTCATTTTTGGGAAGTTGTTAGATGTCGACACCATGGAAGCCATGTACATCATGCACACATCGAAGCAGCTCCTGTTTTCAAACTAAGGTCAGCTGTACAGAAGCTCGTTTTCATTGAGCCATCGAACAGAGCTGCATTTGAATTTGGGGACACGGACCTAAACCATTGCTGCCAATCAAAGGTTTTGCCGGATGCTGATCAAAGCAAAACGCTCTCCATGGACCAGTTTGAAAAGATCGAGACCCTGGGACGGGGAGCACATGGTGCATCTCGCTTGCTTTTGCTCCGTTCGCGAATTCATTTTTCAATTTGCAGTAATGTCTCGTCATGCTTTAAACCTTTTAAACATATATAACTTATAACTATATAACATATCCACATATATCTGAATTCGTGGTGGATATAGGTGTTGCTATTTTGGTGAAGCCGAAGTACGCTGGCAGTTCTGCATCCCTGCGCGTGGCCGAAGACCCAGTGGCAAAGTTTAGTGAATGATGAAGAACATTGAAGGCGCATATTTGGTTCTTGTTACAGACCCAAAACCTTTCTTGTCTCGCGACTTGAGGTCAAGACAGTTGACTTCAGCAGGATGTCAGAAGATGCACAGAAGGGTGCCAAGGATGAAGTTGCTTTGTTGTGCACAACTCAGCTGAGTGCTCCGCTGAGACAAGGGAAAATCTGGGGGCCATTGCGCATGTTGAACCATCGCAGCCAAGGCGACGCCTGGCGCATCCGCACATCATTGCTTACTACGATGCATTTTTTGAGGCACAGTGAGAATGGTGCGGAAATGTGCCCAAACAAGTTACAAAATGTCAGGAGTTTATATTGGGCAGTCGCTGATTGGCCTTGTATACAATAATATTTGGTAATGTGCGAAATGCTCTCCCTTTCTCCCTCTCAAATCTTTCAAAAGTTGATGCAGCTAAGGCCGATCAACTACACATTGTTTTGGAGTTTGCTGATGGAGGCCTGAGTTGATTTCAGTTGTTTGCCTCAAAAGTAGCAAGGTCTTAGCATTTTCCAGCGCCAAGAGCATGAGTATTCTCAGGTGACCTCTTCACCACAGTCAAGAGGCTAGGGCCGTGGCGACTTTCAGATGTGGCAAACAGTTCTCCGATTTTGTTCGATTGTACGTAGAGCTGTGTACAGCTGTGTAAAGCCTATAAAGCAGTAATTTCAATGCCATGATGCTACCAGGCGGAGAGAGGAAGATTCCTATTTCAGCGATGAGGAATCGATGCATTGGTCACATCGCTGCACTGAGGGCGTGCAGTTAGGCCAGACTGCCCTTACGAGGATACTGTGTGAAGGGTGAAGAAGTTCTTAAGTTCACAAAGTTCACAAAGTTCGCTTGCATACTTCGGCTGTTTCCAAAATTGTTTTGGAGCCTTCACAATCTTCATTCCAAGAACGTACGTGGCATGCGTATATGAATGCAAAACTGCCACCCAGGCAGGAAAGCCAAATTAGAGAAATGGACTTATCCGATCATATCGGATCATGATGTGCAATTCCCCATTCTCTACCACACGAGATCGTTGCCGCCTACATGATTTTCCGTCATCATGGTTTTAGATTCAGAGTGTGCAGTATGAACCATATAGGACACGAGAACCTGCAATAGATATAATATATACAGTAGAGATTAATTTAATAGATGAATTAAATAACTAACTAACTAACTAACTAACTAACCAACTAACCAACTAACCAACTAACCAACTAACCAACTAACCAACTAACCAACTAACCAACTAACCAACTAACCAACTAACTAGCTAACTAACTAACTAACTAACCAACCAACCAACCAACCAACCAACTAACTAACTAACAAAAAATAAAAAACATATATATTATGTATGATTATGTATGTACGATATAGACCTTTTAATTTATAGGAAGTTTTGCTGTCCACCCTTTGCTGTAAAAAAAAACGGGCACATGCTGTATCTGTATCTAGCTAAGATGGACCCCTATGGGAAAACATAGAAATTTAGCTGCAACGTTCCGATGAGGAATTTCGTATTTTGACCGGTTTGAGGTTTCTGTGGAACAGAGTTATGACAATTTTAAAACTCAATCTAGCGCAGTCAGCGCGGCAATTCTTAATCTTGTTCATTTCTTGTCTCAAGGCCAGGTGATGGAGACATGGGGACCATGGCTGTTGGGGTGGGTGGAGGCTTGTGTGGCGCCATTACTGTCAGTTCTGCAGCCATACAACGCATATACTGTCCCAAACGTGTCAACACCCCGCATTGATGCATGGCCCCTTGTTAAAGAAATGAAAAGAACACATGAAGACACATTGTATGACCAACTGAGTTTCATGGCGCTTAGCAGACACACCATTCAGATCGACCCGAGCTGTTTTGCGACATGCGCTCTCTCCTGCAAATGCTTAGAGCCGCATCGCGGACCACCGTGCCCAATCGTTTTCCAACTTAGTTTTCAGATGTTTTAAACACAAATACACTCAATGCAGTTGGGTTGTTGCACTTAGTCACATAATACATGGAGGCACCAGTGCTGCGTCACAGCTTAGAAAAACAGCCACACGTCAAAAAAACAGCAAGCTCCCTTTGCCCTCTCTCCTCATTAGCTCATCAGCGCAACTCTAGCTAGCTGTCGCCCCATTACCCCGGTTCTCAAGTTATTCTTTTAATCTATCTGACATAAGTGGGTACTGCTGACAATCATGGAAGTTTGTGGCTGACTGTCTCAAGTTTGAGGTTTCGGCAGTGCCTGTCAGCGCTTGCCTACATTCACAAGAAGAAGATTCTTCACCGCGACATCAAAACCCAGAACATTTTCCTCATGAAGACTGGCGATGCAAAACTTGGTGATTTTGGAATCTCGAAAGTCATGGATGGCACGGTAGCCGAAGCTGGAACAGTGGTTGGGACGTTGCTTGGCTGTAACATTGCTCAGCTGCCTTGAGATGAGGAATCTGCAGCTCCATCACGGGTGCCTAGCCGTGTAGTTGAGACATGTTGCGATGTTTTTGAAATCCAAGGCCTGCATATCTGGCAACTTGGATGCAAGGTGATGCCTTAGTCGCGTAGTGTCAGCCATTGCCGAGTCTCCATTGAAGCATTCCTGAGGCCCCAGAGGTCTGTCAGAGTGTGCCCTATGGTGGCCTGTCCTAACAGTGGGATGGGGCTGGATATCCAGTTGGTGAACCACGATGGGAACTCATGGAAGCACACTAGTGTCGACCTCCTAGGTCGTAACCATTAACTTTCCTCAAAGCTAAGCACCCCCCCATGTAAATGGACCTAACCAAGGATCCAAGGCAAAGTTTTGACATCTTGTTGTTGGCTGAATGACGGACCTCCAAATGACCCCAAGCCCCAGAATGCATTTACTGTCGCATTGTATTATCTTTGTTTTGCCCAGAGCAGCACCTGTTTCATGTTATGTCAGATCTATGTTTAGGATTTTTTCTTGGATATCACATGCTCTTACGTTCTTTCACATTCATGCCACATGATTTTTGATCAAAGACGTCAATGCAACTTAGGCAAACGTTTGGCAAAATCAGTAAGGGTACCTGGAACCCTCTGTGCACACACACACATCTTCTCATGTTTCCTATGGCTGGGACGTTTCTGCATCTGTTGGGAAAGCGACTTCTGCTTCTTAAGGTAGCCGCATTGATGTTTGGTCACTGGGCACCGTGCTGTATGAGTTGCTCTCCTTGAGGCTGGGCCCACTGGACCCTGTTCCAATTTCTTTGAGTCTCTGCGAATTGGTGCCTGATGTGAGGCACCCCTTCCAGAGCAGCAACATGGCTGCCACAGTCTTGAAGATCATCTCGTCAGAACCTGCACCTCTTCCAGCCCGTTGCAGTGAAGAGGCACCTCACGAGCTGCGTCCATGATGGCGATGGCTAGCAGGTTTTGCGACGTCTTAGGACATCTTCCGACTTAGAGACCTTAGAGACTTGTGCTCAGGTGATCCAAGTGGTGCAGCTCTGCTTGCAAAAAGATCCTTCGAAGCGGCCATCTGCCAAGGCCCAACGTGTTACGCCAGCTTCAGTGACTGCGACACGTGAGCATTCCGCAGCCAGGAGCTACTAGCTCATCCTGCAGTGAAGGGCTTCGGCGAAGAAACCACTCGGCTGGAATCTCATCTCCTACAAGCAATATCGACATTGGACATATACAAATAAAGGGCTATGCCCCCTGCCGCCGACCCCAGGGGCTGCCGCCTCGGGGGCGGTGAGCGGGGGGTGCGTGTCGCCGTTACAGGCGTAGAAGCAAATAACCATTCTGATCACTGGGAGTGATAGATCTTTTGGAGACGACTTATTTGAATCCAGGTATTGTAAGTGCTGAGTATCCTTTGGGATACGATCCACTGAGATTCATTCTGTGTTTTTCGGAATGTTGCCCATTTCTTTCTGCTATTCAGAACAAGAGCAGGAAAAAGAGGAAGAGTAACAACAAGGGAAACAACAGCACAGAAGAACCAGAAGAAGAAGAAGAAGGAGAAGAAGAAGAACAACAACAACAACAAGAGCATGACAGTGAAGGACGGAACGGGCCTCCGGGCAACGGCCTGTAGTGCCTAACGTCGCTTTCTGCACCGACAAGAAACTAGCTGTCCTTTTGCTCTTGCCGCTGCTTTCTCCTGCCTTCTTGCTCTTGCTCGAGGATGGAACGGGCCTCCTGGCAACGAACGGCCTGTAGTGCCAGCGTCGCTTTCTGCTCCTACAAGAAAGTAGCGGTCTTTTTGCTCTTGCCGCCGCTGTCTCCTGCAGCTGCCAAAGCTCAAAAAGAGCGGCTTCGCCACACTCAAACAGCGTGGCAGTGAAGGACGGGCAACGGCCTGTAGTGCCTGACGTCGCATTCTGCACCTACAAGAAACTAGCTTTCACGAAAGCCAGCCGCTAGGCTAGGCGAAGTTCTTTTTGCGAACAAAGTGAGTTAAGGGGGTCTGGGGGCAGAGCGCCCCCAACTGGCCAAAAATCGGGAAATTAGGTGGTAAAAAAGGTGG
>Ga0126342_10007422_pt1 | contig 19571 bp, 20 predicted proteins | sample Cyp1metagenome_FD_92528 | JGI IMG/M metagenome (GOLD analysis project Ga0126342, IMG submission 92528) | Coral microbial communities from Lord Howe Island, Old Settlement Bay, Australia - Cyphastrea 1 metagenome | ecosystem: Host-associated > Invertebrates > Cnidaria > Coral ... | reverse complement strand
TACATTATTGCAGGAAGCGCCGGAACCCAGCCGCTGCTAAGAAACCAAACGCCAGAAACCAGACGTCGGAAGGCACCGGACGCCTGAAATCCTTGAGTCTGAGAGAACGGACGTGCATGTCACGAATGCATGAGTTCAACATTTTGAAACGTTACAGTTACTTAGATCCATGAAACCATAAACACATAAGAACATCATATTAGAATGGACAACCCAAATTTGAAACATTACAATTACTTACCCATAAGATCATACTGTTAACATGGACAACCCAAATGAAAAACCCATTTACAAATGAAACTCCCAAATGCCATGGCACTGGCTTATATAGATATAGATATAGATATACATATACATATACAATCATATTATCCCCATATTTACCCTGTTTTGCCCTCCAAGAAATATCAAAATAATGCACGAGAATCTATCTACCAATCCCCATCAGAATCGAGCAAATATCAATTCAATGTCAATTCAATATCAATCAATGTCAATCAATATGAAACAATATCAAATCAATATCAATTCAATCTCAATCAATATCAATCAATATGAATCAATATCAATTCAATATGATTTTATATCAATTCAATATCAATCAATATCAGTTCAATATCAAATATATATATATATATATATATATATCAGTCAATATGAATCCATATCAATTCAATATCAATTTAATATCAATCATCATGAATCAATATCAATTCAAAATCAATCAATATGAATCGATATCAATTCAATATCAATCAATATCAATCAATATGAATCAATATCAATTCAATATCAATTCAATATCAATGAAATATTAATCAATATGAACCAATATCAATTCAATATCAAGGAAATATCAATCAATATGAATCAATATCAATTCAATATCAATGAAATATTAATCAATATGAATCAATATCAATTCAATATCAATTCAATATCAATGAAATGTCAATCAATATAAATCAATATCAATTCAATATCAATTCAATATCAATGAAATATCAATCAATATGAATCAATATTAAGCAAGCAACTCCACTGGCCATAGGTCACCTCCAGATTTTGCACTCTCCACAGGGTGTCGAATAAGGCAGGCCTCTGGGCCCAATCACCGCCGCTGACTGCGTGGAAGACTTCCACCACGTCGTACAAGTAGTCGTTGCCGTTCTGAAACCAGGGAGGCTACCGCGTTGGCCACCCGTGGTTAACCATAGATGATCATAGATGAGTCTTGAATACCTTGAATCAGTTAACTCTTTTTCATAGATTTAAGAAAACAGAAAATCATGGTCTCAGGGTTTTTTCCCGATGCTTACTATAACTATAACTGGATTTCCCCAACTCGCTGAATAACTCGCTGAATGCTAAATTCTATCAATGTGGCATCACCATTCTGATGTCGAGGCGATGGCTGATGGAGATTGTCAAACATGAGAATTGGAAATCCCCTCTGGAGGTTTCTAGCTGGGAAACGCAACTATACTATACAGATACATGGTGGATTTTCCAGCAAGCCATGCTTGATTAGCGGATCCTTGGGGCAGTTCCAGTGAACTATTGCTTGACCACAGTCATAGTAAGTCATAGCAAGTCATAGTTGTAGGGACCCCACGTGGCCCAGGTGGGTCATGATGATCTCCAGACAACTTGGAAGCAGTATGACACGAGGTTGATAGTGGAAGATGTTGCTGTTAACGCTGGCAACCACGAATCGAGGTTGATAGTGGAAGATGTTGCTGTTAACCTCGATCAAAATTGGGATCAATAACTGCATCAATGTGAAAGTAACCACCCATATTAGTTGATGGTATATAGCACCCATGAAAATGGTAAATCATTGGGGATGGTTGTATAAACGTTGATCATCGGAGCATCCAGCCGCTTGGTGAGACAGGATCGACCTGCGCAACCTGCGCTGTGCTGTCCGAGCATCGGGGTAGCCTCTGACGATGCCAATGTCGTTGCACTTGTGTCGCGGGTCGGAACTTTGCCAGATGCGAAAGCATTTAATGGTAATGGCCTGGAAATGCTGTGGGAATCACACTTCAAGGAAATTAGCATCCCACACAGAAACAAGTATGGGAAAGCGAGTAAAAATGTGAAACTCATTGTACATCATCATACCGAGTATCTGGATAATTTGGAGGTTTGGGTTTCCCTTTCTTTTCGGGTCATTTGACTTTATCCTTGCAGCTCAGTTGGGACTCACTTTGGGTCCCCTGTTTCGACCGCTCAAAGTGTGCGGAGCTAACTGCTTACAACTGGACATTCACCGAAAAATGGATGAAGTGATTATCTGGTTGGTGGTATACCTACCCCTCTGAAAAATATGACTTCGTCAGTTGGGATGATGAAATTCCCAACTGAATGGGAAAATAAAAAATGTTCCAAACCACCAACCAGATATTGATTGATGAGATTGCCTATACTGTAACCATTTTTGCAGCGTCATCCCATTGAAAATTGAAGATCGTTAGTGCCATGTCACCAGATATTTCGTCGGATCTCCCCATTTACCGCTTTGGGGGGTCTTAAAAACACCACAGCGCCCCTCAAAAAATAGGGATTGAAATGGCGGTAAGAGCCTCCCACATCAAATCCCCCTTCCCAAACCAGCGCTTCATGATAATTCTTCCAGAATTTACATAAATTGGTGGTTAATCAATCTTAATCATAGCCCATTCTTTCACAAACCCATATCCATCATGAATTGGAAAATTCCCTATGTTTGATGATGCAAATCGCCAGAAGTTCGTTGGTGAAATACAACTCCTTGCCAGATTACTTACCCTCCAGTAAACTAACAGAACTATGGAAAATCAGCATTTTTATAGGTAAATCATCTACAAATGGTCCATTTTCCATGTTAAATTACCGGAGGGTAGGGTATATGCTGGCAAACGTGACTCTCTTGGATCTCCAACGTCCACTCCAAAGGTCCAGTCCCTTTTGCATCATCTGAAGTCCAACAGGCTTCGTTCGCAAGAACACACATTTGCAGATTAAGCAATCCATTCCATGTATTCCATTGACATCAAGTACTACCACCCATTCTACCACCATTCTATCCATGTCCCCAAATTTCGATCCCCAGGTGAAGTCCCAGGTGAACCCCCATTCTATCCCCATATCTGGGTGTTTTGTTCCAATCCCAGGTGCATCAAAGAGAGGCCCCGTGATATTCCATAAGGCATCCTTTCGTGCCACGGCTGCCGTGTAGCCTGCCTAGGTAACGTTGCTGTTGAAGGGTTAGGAACCACAGAAAAACATGTATGTATATATATATATAGAGATTGGTGTGTCTGAAACTGGGGGGTTGTATAACCCCCAAATAGCCGTTTACTAGGGCCTAGTTCCTAGGGAAAATGATGATTACTGTAATCATTGCGTTTTGGTGGTACCCTATTTTCACACAAACCATATATTTCATGACTTTTGTCATGGAACAGTATATATATATATCTCTTAGATTATGTCAGTGTGTGATAATTCACAAACCAGCCATGGGACATCACGGGCCTCAAAAGGGATAGATCTACAGTAATAGATCTCCCAAAGCTTCTAGATGGATGTTCACTGGGAGTCCTTAGCCACATCCATTCATTCCAGGATCATCCAAGCTCCCCAAATCAGGATTCTCCCAACCCCTCACCGTCTGATCGAGCCCAACAGACACACAAGGTCCCTCCCGCTATGTTTGTTGGTTGATAACATCATCAACTATAACTTAGTGAGTCCGACCTGGGGCACCTCCCCATAGTTAATGGTTGTACCATGTTATACCAGGAATTCTTCCCCGAAATGTCCCAACTCATCCCTGTTCTCCCATTTTGATAGTTCAAAACCTCAATTGTCCCACATAGATTTACCATGTTTTACCCCTGAAACTGGCCCCTTAAATGCTGGATTCATCCCCCCAGATGCACCAGCTGCAGCCAGGAGGCCAGGCCCGTAATATCGGCCCCAACGCTCACTGTGCGCGCCGGACAGCCGCCCAGTGAGACCCGACAGTCGGCTGTCCAGTTGGTGTACTCTGCGCCGTCAAAGACGTACTGACCGTTGGTAAAGAGCTCGGTCTCCCGGTGGGTCCCGGTGTCATAGACTTCCTGTTGAATGGAGAAGTGGCAAATAGAAAATGGCAAGAGTGGGAAAGGTGGAGTTGAGAAATCTTATTTAAAGCATAAAAAAATGCATCGTGGGGATTCAGCCATAAGAAAGTGGATTTTAAGCAATGAAGAATCAAAATGGGTGTGTCCAAAACGGTGATATCCCAATATCCCAATTCATGGCGATTCTATTGGGGAAAAATCGGACATGGCCCCGCATGGGGATAAGGATCCAATGAAGAAAGATGGAGCCAGGAATTTGCGAAGTGGAGACGTGGAGAACATTTTACCATCTGGTTATTTAACATAGCCATGGAAAATCAGCATTTTTAATGGGTAAACCATCTATAAATGGGCCATTTTCCATGGCTATGTTAAATAACCAGAGGGTATATCATATATTTCTATATATTTCTTATACATACAATGTGAGGCCCCCGTTCGATCGCTAAGTTGGTGAACATAACTCCAATTTCACTATGGTTTATGGTATTTATAACTATAGTTACTGGGGCTTATAAACCAACAAACATATCTTGGGGGCCTCACATTGTAAGATATTATTGCCCATATACCAAGCCTCATTGGATGTAAGTCCCAGCTAAACAGCAACCAATATAACTCATTCACATATAACTGTGTGTCAAAACCTTGTACCCCTGTAGTTCACATCAAAATAGCTGGGATTTATGGATGTTCATCCCCCTAAAAATGGTATTAATAGGTATTGATCCATACCCATATTACTGTGATCAAGTGGGTCTATCCAACAAGACGACTTGATCATGGACAGGTGGGTGATGACAGGCCCACCATTGGTCACTTTCGGTTTAGGAATCAGCTCCAGCTGCAACAGTCCCCAGCACTTCGTCGATGCCATTTAGATTCCCGTTGACAAAGGGAATTGTCCACCCATGTTTGCAAACATCGACATTCAAAATGGCCAAACATTACCACAAGTACATGTTTGATTGGTATTTTTTTTGTAATACGTCATTTCCACCGGAGGCTAATCAATGGCAAAGTCCAAAAAATCAGACATCCCGCCCAAACACAGCACTTGTTCGTTCACCACCAATGCTTAAAAATCCCAGCGTCAGTGAAGAAAGGAGTGAGCTGTGATTCCTTCTGACACTCCACGTCAAAGAACAAACGCAACTCGAAAATGACCTGGGGCACTGGGGCAAACGCCACGCTCCAACAGGTACATCCGGGAAATCACTGAACAATTGTGGTGTATCTCCCGTAATAACATGGATTTGCATTGGAAAACCCCTCTGAAAAATATGAGTTCGTCAGTTGGAGTTATGAAAATCCCAATAGAGGGAAAAATAAAAAACGTTCCAAACCACCAACCAGATAAGGGCTGTGCTATGCTATGCTGTACTGTAGTACTATATCACATCAGGAAGCCATATTCTCACACCCCTCCTTAATTTGATTCACCAATTGCACAAACGATATATATCTCGATATACCCTCCTAGCAATTGAACATCACCCCATTTATAGATGCTTTTCCTATTTAAACGGAGGTTTCTAGGAGATTTCCGGCCGGATTTCCCATTGCCACGTGTGAGCAAAAACAAATGAGGGCCCGTTGAATTTCTCAGATTCAGAGACGTGTCAAGTCATCCCAAAAATCAATATAATATAACTTAACTAAATAAATCATCCCCAAAATCTAAGAATATAAGTCATATGACTGAACAAATCCTTTAATTTGAAGATATTTTAGGGAAAACCCAATTATAGAAAGGATATCTTTGAAGTCGAGAAAGCGCCAGGTCAGTTTTTTCAGACCCAGAGTCCCGGAGTCTGATCACAAATGTTGCGCAACATTCTGAGGATCGCATATGGACTGGTTGGTGGTTGACCTACCCCTCTGAAAAATATTAGTCTGTTGGGGTTATTATTCCCAATATATGGAAACATAAAAAATGTTCCAAACCACCAACCAGATATGGATGATTGGAATTCTGCAAATTGGGTGTACACCCAATTTATGCCGAGTTCCATAGAGAAAGTCTATGGATCAACCACAGAATTCAAAGCTACCCTAGACATCTCTAGACGCTAAGTTCAGGTCCAAACCATGACATCCCAGCAGTCCCGCGATGACGCCAAGTGACCCAAGGTCCTGCCGTGGGGGAATCATTGATGACGCCTGCGCGCGAGGGAACCTCCCGCGGCACCTGCGGAATGAATCCCTGGCCCAGCACCAAGCAGATCTGAGAGCCCAGGAAACAGAGAGCGGTGACCCATGCCATGGCACGTCACGGCATGAGAATAGCGGAATAGCGGAGCCCAGGGGGTGTTGATGATGGTAACACCCCCCGGAGAAAATCTGATGCTGGTCTTGGCAGGCTCCAAGCTCTGGCACCTAGTGCGGACTACTTTACATTGGTTGTAAGATGGTTTGAACCCCTCTGAAAAATATTAGTCAGTTGGGATGATGAAATTCCCAATATATGGAAAAATAAAAAATGTTCCAAACCACCAACCAGATTGGTTGTAAGATTCTATTCTCTTTGAACATGACATGGTTTCATGACTTTTTCATGGCACGCATCAAGAATTCTGGACCAACAACGTTCGAGGTTCCAGTGAAGAGTCATGCGGCCTTGCCATCCGAAACCGAACCATTGAAAGCTTCTAGCGGTTCTTCCAAACCATGTTCTTAACACCGATCTCTACAGCCAAAAACACGTGCGGCGGCACCGGATTCGGAGCAAACATGCTGTCTGTAGCTTTCGAGAGGTGCGATCCGTTGCGGTCCCTTGTATGGAGTGGCCGCTGGTAAGAAATGTATTCCAAACATATTCCATAGATGTGCCTGTTTCTATCTACCAAATCCCTGTTGCATACCCAACCAATATCCCTGACACACCCTGCCTCATAGAAGGGCCAAAACCCGTCAAAACCCTACATCTCTCTCGAAAATCACGGCCTTTGGGATCCTAAAATTCAAATTTCGTATGTTTTGATTATTTATGGAGATTGTAGTACTTTAAGACCCATGTAGTACGATTTCTAGAGATGGCAAGGTGCATCAAATGGATGGGAACTACCTGTTTCTACGTATATGTCTACCCTTTCTAGATGGCCCGCAGGAATTTGGGCCTCACCAAAATTCGCTTCTCTCACCCTGCATTCTCTTTGGATCTCACCAAACTGTCACTGTGCTGTGAAACCTGGACCTGGAGCTTGGCACCATCTGGGCATATGCCCAGCACATGCTGCCCTAATGGTTGGATGGCACATTCAAATGCTTTTGCAAGGTGGATCTTAGGCCCTGCGGTCAGTACCCAACCATCCTTTTTTTTGATCTTGACCCACACAGATGGCCAATCTCAAAGAATTACTATGCAAATCCATGCAAAAGATATTTCATGTTCTCGGGTTGGAAAATATTCCATTTAATTTGTGGCAAGAGATGAAAATAAGCTACCCCTGGAGTCAGTCTCTCCCCACACGTCTGTTAAGGTCAGTCATGAAAAAAAAACTACTTAGGGGATCCGAGCAGTCCCATAAAGTATACACCCGATGGGGATCCAATATGGTTGAGAATGTGTCTGCGACTTGCTATGACCTGCAATCAAATCTCTCCAGAATTCTGGGAATTGGCAAGGTTGAATCCGCTCCCAGAGTTTTTGTGCAAATTTGTTTTGAGTGTGTTTTCGCCTTTTTTGGTAACAACATAATACAGTATGATTTTTTTGCGACCGAAACATGCGCGCAAACACGGCGCAAAACCCCGGAAACAGGGCGCAAAACCCGCAAAAAACTCAAATCTCTGCCTTGAGACAACCTTGAGGGGTGTGGCCAAACAGCAAAAATCAGTAGGAAATTGCAAAAAATTGCATTCGATTAAAGTTCAAAATAAACTTCTGAAGATTCTGAAGGTTACTATTAAATGATATTCTTGAAAATTAGCAGGATGAAGACCACATATAGGTCACATAGGCCGTATCTCGGGATTGATTAGATAGATCTTGTCACCCTCTTTTGTGCTCAACGCGCACGATGCAGAAATTTCTGCATTTGTACATGCAACAAATGAAGAAGTTACAGTGACTTGGGAATAGGTCGCGGCGGAAAACATTAGGACCATTAGGATGCTGTAGAAACTCTAAACAAGGCAAAACGACCCCAAAAACTCGAGGCAAAAAGACAAAACGACACAAATATTCGGCTTTGTCAAGAGGCATCCTCTGAATTCATATAATTAATCCTGAAAATGGTTAAACATGTGATGTGATACCAGAGTTCTTTGCCTTGTTTGGACAGTTAGACTCCAACCCTGTCAGGCCAACGGTTGGTCGGCTCAGTTGGTTAATTCGATGAATTTCTCCAAGTCCTTCACAGAGGGGAAACGGGATAAGTTGCATCTCCAAAAACAAAATGGATGAAGTTTACCCATTGTTTTAATGGGATAATGGGAAAATGCTGATTACCCAATGGTTACAGTAATAAAATAACATTCATTACGGTAACCATATGAACCACCCCGGTGCGTGACGGAGAAGGGGAGCCTTCTCCAGATCATCTCAACACCCCAAAAAACAGGTGCGGTTCATAGAAGCCTAGCAAGACGATGTGGATTTACCCATTGAAATGGTGATTTTCCATAGGTATGTTAGTTTACCAGAGGGTATATTATTTTTTCCCATTACGATTCCCATTTACACAGGATATCCCAGCAGCCATGAATGATTACCGAGGGCTTACACCCTTTTAAGAGATGTTTCCTGCAATGTGAGGCCCCCGCTCGATAGCTAAGTCGGTGACATAACTCACATTTCACTATGGTTTATGGTATTTATAACGAACTCGTTACTGGGGCGAATCTAAACCAACTTATTCTCCATGTATGGTATATTTGCCTACATTTCAGTGATTTTTAAGGTAAATGTTGGTAAATATTCCAGCACCATGGAGCATTTGGGTATATAATAAGAAAGATATTGCATACCTATCCCGCACATCCCTGAACTGTCCATGTACCCCAATTTTCACACCCATTTGCCAACCCCTGAAGTGTCACAGGTACTCCAACCAGATTTTGGATAGGAGAAAATATGTTGGGAACCACAGAGATTGGATGAGATTGGTGAAGTTGGTAGTTTTAAAAAAAGATTCCCTTATAGCAACCCTCGAAAAAAATCAGAACAGTTAAATCCGACTCAAATTCAGCGGTGAAGCGATGTAAACCAATGTAAACCATGATAACATGTGTAGAATGATGCAAAATCACGTATAAGGTAACTAGATATGTTAAAATCTATTAAAACAATGTATATATATATATATATAGATATATATAATATGACAAGTGTGTATCTTAATCACTTAAAATATGTTAAAATATCTGTAAGATCTGAAGCCGAAACTATCTCTTTGGCTTATTTTGTAAAAAAAAAAACAAACACGAAATCCACAAACCAAAGAGCCCTTTTCCGCCCAGGCCTTGACGTCGCGCGTGATGCCGTTCCTGCGCTGGTCCCCATGGGACGTTGCGATAAGTTGCGATCAGTTGCAACGTTGCGCCCTAGGGCGCTGTGTGTGTTTCTTGTGTTTCTTATTTCCTATGTTCTAAAGGTGGGTTTTTCTTGGGGTATGGTCCCATGATGTCCCATGAATGGCATGATTTTCATAGATTTTCTGTATAAGTTGCCGATGTTTTCTTTGGGGATGACGGGATTTCCATCCCCATCCCCTGATTCGACGATTCGGCACGGATCACGGCGAGTGCACCTCAAGTCCATTCTCCGCTTCTGCAACGAATTCATCTTGGCGATGTCACGGTGGCCTGGGGTTAAAACAGCGGCAAAGTGGCTGGAGTTTTTGGCCCAAAGCCCCAAAGCCCCAAAGCCCAGGGAAAACAATGCCATTCATAAACCACCCTTAAATTCCTGGGAATCGTTTATACCACCATATACCACCTATATATAAAAATGGTGATGACTGGGGGATGGTTTATGGTTTATGGATGTTTATGGCATTGCCCACTTTTCCACATGACTGGATTGGGAATCGTTTCGTACTTCAATTGATATTGTTTCGAGTGGAACGTTTCGTGAACCAGGAGAAGACATCAACGACGAGGTATCCTATGTGATTTTTATGTTTTCTGTAACGGTACAACCATTTGCTAATATAACAAGTTACCCCAAAAATGACCCATTTTTATGTGAGATATGTTATTACAAATGACCTAGTAACCAAGAATACCAGAACAACGGGAATATATGAATGATCAAGTCAGTGAGTTCCCTATTGATATTCGAAAGGATCATGATTTCCAGTGAGATGAGAATTTCGGGATCCCACTCCACGGACTGTTTCACAGTGGAATTGGAGGTATATTTTACACATCAGCAAAGTGGCAAACCATGGGAAACCCAAGTTTTCTTCTTATATAATTGAATCAAAAATGGCAAAAAATGCAACATTCACATACATTCACTTTGGAATCTTCAAGAACTGGTGGCTATTGGTGGGTTTTAACTTTTAACTACCAAAATCAACTACTACCGCTACATTTTGCCCGACCAAAACCAGGGTTTTCTTAAGTGGAACAGGGTCCTCAACCACAACTGCCGCTTGAACCGGGTTCCCCCAACGCCACACGGGAGGCCCTCGTTCCATCTTGGTCAGCGTCTGGCCGGGTGTTTAGCAGGCTGATTTCAGGGTTTTCACAAAAGGACGTGGTAATCAACCTGAAATGGATTTTGAGGGGAATGATTTTGAGGCTCAAAGGGGAACGATTTATATAATCATTTTTCAGAGATTTTGAAAAGGTGTTGGTTTTCTCAACATTTTCAGGGATCTTCAAAATCTCAGGGCTTTTGTCGTGCTTTGTATGGCTTTCAATAAGAAAGCACAAGGAAATGCCCAATCGATTTTGCACCAGTACACATGTGTTTTCAACAGCCAAGAACTGACATAGATTCTATTTTTGCTGAAAGGGTACACATTTGGTCTTTCATAATTTCAAATATCTAACAAGCCTGAAACACTGGATTCAGCAACGAGGCCGGCTCTTGCAATTCGGAATGGTAGTATGTAGTAGTAGCATTGTTGGTAGCAGGGATACCCTCTGTCTGGTAAACCAGCATAACTCTTGTAAATCATCAGTTTTTAATCATCTATAATACATGCGTCATTTTTCATGGCTATGTATAGCTATGTATAGCTATGTATAGCTATGTATAGCTATGTATAGCTATGTATAGCTATGTATAGCTATGTTAGTTTATTGGAGGGTAGACAGTCAACAAACTCCTGCAAGACCTCACATCAAATTAGCTGGTTTTTGACCTATCCCCATTCGGGCAGTTCTTGAAATTGAGGATCCCCAAAACCCAAACGCCATGGGCTTCAAGACTAAAATTGTCTAATTTGGAAAGAAATGTGCGAGTCAATCCGCACCAGAAAACTATGAATCTGGCTCGACATGGGAAAAGGAAGAAACCTCCATTTGAAGCTTTATGCGATTTCAAATTGATGCTACTGTAATCTTGCTACTTGAGAGTTGAAGGAACTTGATTGGTGGTACAGTGTCCTCGTCTCATCAAGAATCAAACATTCAGATCCTGAACAAGCAACCAGCACTGATTGTAACAGTGCTGCAACCAGATCTGGGATATTAACCAACAACAAGAGGTGGAGGATTTAATCAACAAATGGCTTCGTCCTTCCAAACAAATAAGAACGGACAAATATATTCCATGGGAATTTCAGGATCCAATTGATGGAGGTACGTTAGTACCATATTTTTGGCCATATTTTGCTGGGATATTCCCTAAAAAATAGGCCTTATATATATCGGCCTTATATATGGTAGCTACCTCCAAGTTAGGTTCAACATTTGCCATCCCATGACCCACGGAACCACGAGCTTGGAAATTTCCGCCGTTTTGGAGCAACAAAAAAAAGTATAGCCCAACTGGTTATGTCAAACAGTTAGCTATTGAACATGGCCCAGTCGAAATAGTGGATTTATGTGGATTTACCCATTAAACATGGTGATTTTCCATAGTTATGTTAGTTAAACATGGTGATTTTCCATAGTTTTTTGTATGTTTACCAGGCCGGGTAGCAAAATTGAGTCATTCCGCTCCGACCACCCTGAAGAGGAGTGCGCCTCTTCTACGCTTGCGAGCTCCTGTGGGATACGGGGAATGATCATCTACCGCAAGAACAAGACATGTTGAACCTCGTTTCACTGAAACCCAAACGATCCAAGTCGGTGTTGCTTGAAGTTTGAAACGCACAAAACCAACCGCATTCGGTCTTTGGGTTCTGGGTGTTGTAGTGAACCATCCAAAATTTTCGGGTACCCAGGTTTGTCTACCGAAATCTGCAGGTCTTCTCTTGTAAGCCAAACTTGGTGGCTCAGGAGGACACAGGCACCTTTTGAGCCATGTAAGGTCTATATGTCATAACCCAAAGATGCAGGAAAGCTTCAGTTTCCCATGGCATTTTAGACATCATTTTCATCACATCCTATCAGGGATTGCTATGGGTGGCTATAGCGGCTATATCTCCTAACTGACAGATGGTGGGGATCCGCCCCAGCACATGTTGGGAAGTGCCCAACCTGTTGTCGTTCACGAACAGATCCCACAATGTCGGCTGCAAGTGTCTCCTGGTGCAAAACCACGAAAGACGTAGAGAAACGATGCAATGCTTGGAACCTCAAACTCAAACTGTGTTTTATCGATTTATCATGATCTATCTTTGAAATGTATAAATACATGGATATAATACTTTATACTTGTATTTTATATATATATATTCATTATATTTCCAGAGGGTAACAAACCATACTCGTTCATGGTTGAACCACCCCCTTAGATATTGGGTCGGTCGGTTCGATCATCTAGAGCAGGTACCCAGTGCCGGCTACGGTCCTGCGCCCTTTGGCTACGCTGTTCAGCCTTCGAAAACAGATCGAATGTAGCGAATGAAAACAGAACTATCAAACGATGGGGTAAATCAATTTCTAAGTTTGTTGTTTTGAATGGATCGTATGAACATTGGTTTGATGGATAGTAAAAATTGGTTTGGATGGATAGTTTGGTTCGTCATTTAAAGCAAAACATCTACCCACTTGGATTCAAGAAGTTTTTTTTGGATCTTGAATCTTGAATCTTGAATCCGATGTACTTTGGGAAGGGTGGGATGGGAACAAGCTTGCAAAAATTTGCAATTTTAGATCACCAAAACATGCCCTAAGTTTTAGAGCTCAAACTGTTAAGAAAAAACACTGTAAATACCAATAAATTTGCTTCAAAGGTAGGTCAGGTCTTGGGGGGGTACCATATAATATATATATATATATATGCATATTCACACATTTAAAAAAATAAATAAATAAATACGCACATACACAATATTTTGTGATGTAATACATGAAAATAATTAAAATAACATTACTTAATATAGTAATATAATGTACGATGTATATATGTATATATGCTATATATATATATATATATATATATATATACACAATATGTATATACATATACATATACATATACATATACATGTGTATATATATGCATATCATCATGACTGATTGGGCTGAATCATCAACCAGAAATGCTTGGTGAAAAAATGCATCTCTCCTCAGGTATTGTCGGCCAGTCAGGTCGTTCAAATCACGATCACTGGATGCAAAAGATGGGGATGGGACAGTAATTAAAATCAGATGGTTGTTTCATTCGTAGATGTCTTCTCTAGAACTGTATATTCAAAGACTCTGATTTTAACCAACAAGTCATGTTTGATTTCTGGGTTTGTCTGAAATCTGGCACCGCATTCCATCCAGTTGTTTATCATCATGTTCCCTATCATGTTTGCTTTATATTCCATTGAAGTACCATTGTATATACATTATATATATATATATATTATATTATATTATATATTATATATATATGTATGTCTTATATTATATATATATATATATATTATTATGTATGTATAAATTATATTATATTATATTATATTGTATTATATTATTATATATATATATATATTATATTATATTATATTGTATTGTATTATATTCTATTATATTATATTATATATATATGTGGTATATTAAAATAGCATATAAACGCCTGTTTTTCTTTCGTGAATGCCAAGGCCCAGGCAGAGGCCGGTACCGAAGGCACCGAAGCTTCAGGAAGCCAATGTCCTCCCCAGGGGCCGTGGGGGTTGATGTTACGAGCGGTGGCCCCCCTCTTAGGTTCTAAAAAATGGTGCTTTTATCTTCAGGAAATGGTGATTAAAGCAAGGAACATCGCGGATTTATAATTAGTTGATTTATTGTTAGCTAGCTTATGTTTGATGGGTTACAAACCCCATTAAGTATATAGTTACCAAAATATGTACCGTAAACCCTGGTGAAATTGGAGTTGTGTTTACCAACTTAGCGATTCCGAACTGGGGGGCACTACCTTGTCGGGATGTGATGCGAACGTTTGGCTGAAAATATCTGAATATTATATCACCAAGCCACTTGAAGTCACCATGAAGTGTTAGTTATAACTGGTTGGTGGTTTCAACCCCTCTGAAAAATATGAAAGTCAGCTGGGGTGATTATTCTCAATATATCTGGGTAAATTATAATATTTCACTAACTTGAATTAAGGCCATTTGGGGATGATTTCCCTTATTAACCATGATTCCCAGTGAGGTCGCAGTGAGGCCGTTATAATTTACCCAGAATATATGGAAAAATAAAACATATTCCAAACCACCAACCAGATAGTGTCCTTACTCTTCACAAATTACATCACCAAACGTGTACACCTCCCAGGGTTTGGGCCCGGACGTTTCGGGAGCATCTCCAATAGGAGCAAAATAACAACGACAATTTCAACCACCAGGAGGCTTTATTGGCTATATTAGCCCCATTATATCCCCATATTTTGATATATTTTGTGGATAATTCATGTTGAATCCCAATGATTCCCCATTTTTGATGATAAATCCGCAGGTGCGAACCCAGTCTTCAGGACCGTTCGAACCCCAGGTTCTTTGCCTGGCGGCGCCTTGCTTGTTGGCAAGGCATTGCCAAATCCATACGCATGCCTGGGGCAACCGCAAAAAATTGGGAACGAGGACACCTAAAGAATCCAGCTTCTGAGCATTTGGGCCATCCACTTTTTGACGATTTATCCATTGTTCAGTATCGTACTGGCCCCAAAAAGGTAGAAATAGTCAATAGTGATTTATCACTAGTTCCGTGGGATTTTACTTGTCTATCTTGTTCAGGGGTTGCCATATGTGTTTGAACCCAAGAGAACAATACAACAATATAACAACAACAACAACAACAACAACAACAACCAAAAAAAAAACAGCAACAACAACAACCACGACAACAACAACGACAACAACAACAACAACCACGACAACAACAACAACAACAACAACCATCACAACCACAACGGCAACGACGACGACAGCAACGACCGCAACGACCGCAACGAGAACGAGAACGAGAACGTCAACGACAACGGCAACCAAAACGACAACGTCAACGACAACGACAGCAACAGCAACAACAGCTTACAAGTGAAAGTTCGGAACGAGGCGTCCCATGTGCCCCTCAACAACCCCTGCATTCTTTGTGTTTGTTAACCCCGGAAAATACCATTGACTCATGATAGTTGTGGATGTTCACTACTATGGCGGGGAAAAGATGGGAAATGAGTCATTGGACTGTCAGGGAACCCTATGAATGGCTTTGGCTTCAAGCCTTCTTGGGTTGGGAAGCATCCAACTCGGAATACCCATAGCGTTGCCACCAAGTCAGGCGGCACGGGCCTGTCTTGTAGCCGCCTCTTCTCCAGGGTCCCATCTTTCCCTGGCTCTCGCGGTTCATCCTGTACATGTTCAACCGGAATGATGATCAAGGGTCCATGAAAGTTGGGATGGCGAAAAAATGTGGTAGAACTCGATAAATTCTCACATGAAGTATGGTCGTTGAAAAAGAGGTTTTCGTTCATTCTGTTTAGTTTGCTCTCTACCAATTCAGGTGTTGCGGAGGCCCGATGTTCTGGTCGATCATTGAACTGTCAACCGGTGGCTGGAGTTGGTCGTCTAGAATTTTGCAGATACTCAGGTCGCACTGCTCCCTTGAATATCTATGCTGGTTGGCGGTTTTAACCACTTTGAAAAATATGAAAGTCAATGGGAAGGATTATCGCATATAATTCCAAATCACCAAACAATGGTCCATATGGTCAATATATGGTGGGTGGTTTGGTTCAGCAAACAGTTTATTTTTATTCCCAATATATGGAAAATAAAAAAATCGTCCAAACCACCAACCAGTATGGGATTCCGAAACACCGAGCCTACCAACCATTGACCATTGTTTGAAACTTGCAGTGGTTCCAAATCTTCAAAGATGCCAAAAAAATAACGAAACCCATTAAAACATCATAAAAAAAAAATCCGTATAGATCAAACAACTTTTCAAACCATTCAAGATCAATCCAAATAGCTACACACAGGATGGTGCCCCCCAGTGATGTTTGTTGGTTTATAAACCCCATTAACTAGTTCGTTATATCTGCCATAAACCATAGTGAAATGGGAGTTATGTGAACCCCAACTTAGCGATTTGCCTCACTGGGGCACCACCATATTTTTTCCAAGTATGTTCAAGTGAATGGGGGATACCTATAAATGGATATACTATATACTATATGGATAAACCATAGTATGTGCACCCCATATTAGCTAACTATGGAAAATCACCATGTTTAATGGGTAAATCCACTATTTCTATGGCCATGTTCAATAGCTATGTTAGTTTACCAGAGGGTAACATTTTTTTCGTGGAAACTATGGAAAGATCCACCATTTTTAATTGGTAAATCCACGATTTCTATGGCCATGTTCAATAGCTACAAGGTGGTGCCCCCCAGTTATAACTTCGTTTATAATCCCATTAACTATAAATATATCACCTATAAACCATAGTTATTGAAGTTATAAACCAAGTTAGCTATCTAGGGGGCCCTTCAATAGCTTTTTGTATGTTCACTTTGTGGAGAAACCGGCGAGCGCTCCTGCCGTTGATAATCCTGCGTCATGGCGCGGATCGAAGCATAGGACCTGATAGGATCTTTCTTCGAAAGGAAGTGATGGAAGGTTCAAGCCGAAAAATACCTTGGTTGATGGGTTCTTATAGGGAATTTTATGGGTTTATCACCAATCAACCAGTTATACCTGGCTTTAAATAATGGGTTTATAACCCATCAACCAGTTGTACCTGGCTTTAAATAATGGGTTTATAACCCATCAACCAGTTATACCTGGCTTTAAATAATGGGTTTATAACCAATCAACCAGTCATACCGTTATACCCGGGTTTATTATTACTATATTACTAACTAATAATTACCAATCACTATTGTTATATACTACCCGGGTTTAACGAGACTTATGAACTAACCCAGGGAAAGCGGGACGTAAAACCATGGTGGAGAAACATCGGAGAATCATCCCATTCCTGGTTGAAAAATGCTTGAAGATAAACATGTTTGGTGTACCCTCTGGTTGTGTCAAAATAGCTATGGAAAATGACCATTAATAGTGGATTTTCCCATTGAAAATAGTGATTTCCATAGTTATGTTAGTTTACCAGAGGGTAAACATGTTTGGTGTACCCCAAAATCCATGGTGCATCATTTTCCCTCTGAAAATGACCAGTTTGACTAGTTCGGGATATCCCCAATTCTTGGACATACCCACAGATCATCAACTGGCTGGTGGTGCAATAACCATCTTGAAAAATGATGGACTTCGTCAATGGGAAGGATTATTCCCAACTGAATGGAAAGTCATAAAATTCATGGTTGAAACCAAAAATCAGTTGAAATAGTTGAAGCCACCAACCACAGAAGATGATTACACCCCCCATGGAGAATCCTGGCTTTTGATGCCATGTCCCATCTCCAAGTTTTGATGCTCCTCTGTGTGCACACTCTCCACATTTCATGGTAGTGTTAAGTCCATCAGCCATCACAGTTAATCAATTTCATCAACGGATCATAACAGCCAGTGTATCTAGCCATTCTCTAGGTCTAGTAGTTAAGTTTGAATTTTCTTCAACAGTTCCATTCGATTCGCTTGTAAAAAGCAGCTACTTTGCACCACATCGCCCGGAACCCTGCTAAGCAGCACGTCAAAAAAGGACATGAGGAGACCTCTATTTTGCGAAATTTCTGCAAATGGGCCTTCCCTTAAAAAATCCAGATCTAACGTCTTCATGGTCATTGCTTGGGTCGGAAGGGACATTTTGCACGCCAGGATTTTACTCTCAAATATTCTCAAATATACTGTAAGGGGGTTCCTGCCATTTTTCCACCAATTTTGGGAGTTGCTCTGCATCAGTTTCATCAAGATGGTGAAACTTGTCCTTGACGCACTATCTGGAAATGTCAGACACAGGTGTGTTTGAAGCCCCTGCCCAGCCGGCCAACCTAGCCATCGCTTTGATCCATCCTAAACATTCGTAAAGTGTGACCAGAAATTGTGGACCCAGCAAGGGAAGCAAACAGGATGAGAACATGTGAACATGTGGGTATGGGTCAATACCTATACATACCATTTTTAGTGGGATGAACATCCATAAATCCCAGCTATTTTGATGTTCACCAGGGGTACCAGGGTTTTGACCCATCCCCATGTGGGAAACCAGCACTTATTTGTTTTGCAGGGGGGGTTATACTGCCAATCATTGATCATGAAGAATTCTGCCATGCCACATCTACACAATCTACACCGCAAAAACGTTTTTTTTGGATAATAGAATGAACCATGCTTAACCAACATCGCGGCAAAACCATCAACAGCAAACAAACACATAGGTAAAGACAGCTAGATATCAACGAATAAGCACAATAAATGCAGATAGATGGATAGATTCCCTTGGGTAATCAACAGATTGGCAATGGAAAATCTATGGAAAAAAAACAAACTATCATTTCGAGATGATGTTCCCACTAAACCCTCCATTTCGTTTGATGAGCTGGCGGCATGGCCTCCGTTGTCCCAGGTGGCTTCGGTCTTGGCTTGGCGCGCCTGTGGGAAACCCTGGCACAACTACCATGACTGGGGATGGCTTGTAGATGTTTATAGTTTTTAATCCCTTCAACCTAATATTAACAGATATTAAACGTCTGGTCCCCCCCACTCCCCCCGAAATAATACAACCTAGGGATTTAATTCTTATAAGGGGGTATTTAAGATTCGGGTGAGAGGCTGGCCCATAATATTAAATTCAAAAATTCATAAAACTAAAATGTATCCCCGTTGACATTTCCCGGGAGACCTTGTGCAAGCTACTTGTAGGTATGAACCTGGGGCCCCCCATTTTGAACCTACAAAAAGCCATTCACATGACCTAAAAACCACCTACAAAATG
>Ga0126342_10007421_pt1 | contig 19572 bp, 27 predicted proteins | sample Cyp1metagenome_FD_92528 | JGI IMG/M metagenome (GOLD analysis project Ga0126342, IMG submission 92528) | Coral microbial communities from Lord Howe Island, Old Settlement Bay, Australia - Cyphastrea 1 metagenome | ecosystem: Host-associated > Invertebrates > Cnidaria > Coral ... | reverse complement strand
TTTGTATGGAAACGTGAAGGATTTATAAAGAAAAGTGAAGAATTTCTATGGAAAAATGACGAATTCGTCTGGAAAAGTGAAAGAATTTATATGGCCCAACGATATTCTAAGTATAGGTTTTTTAACGTCAACTGTATTCTAAGTACTGTTTTCAAGTTCAATTATGGGGATGCCCTGGGAAGCCAAAATTTCAATTCTATATTCTAAGATAACGGGGTAGATTATATATATATGGAACTATATGTGTAACTATATGTCGCCATGTATGGTCGTTGGAAAAAGCTTCAAACATCTTGCAAAGATAAGGTGCTCGGTAAATTTCAAACTTCCGGCATAGGTATTGAAAGTCTGGATGAAACTGCATCAGCGATGATGCAGGCTGTTCCAGGATAAAGGGAATTCTCAGGATACAGCATACCAACGCCAAAATGCAGCAACGAGACACCATACAATTCCTTAGATTGCAGATCTGAAAGCCCCAGGGGGATGGTGGTTGATGTTCTGCTGTTCCTGCATTTGAATTTGCCCAAAGCGAGCACCTCAATTGTTTTGATATAAATATGGGCACCCAAAATGCGTTGGTGATACCCTTAACCTTTTAGATGCCACATTTGTCCAGTCATTTCACACACACAACATGATTCCTCCACTGTTTGTCTCTTTTTTGCACTGACCCCAATATCAAGAGCAAATCCCCATACCTGACATCTTGTCACCTTGTCGTACTTTGGCAGCCCGTTTGTTTGGGCGCACCCGGAACATGTATTTGCAAGGCATGTGCATCACCACAAAGACTTTGGATTTCTAATACCCTAAATGATGCTTGGGTTTCAATTGAATTTTCAGATACCAAGCACATGTAGCCTTGCCAAAAGCTAACATCGAACTGCTTCAGCTATCCTATCTGCAAATCTCCTAGTTCAGTCGCTGCCATCCTGGCTGGGAAGCCGCAGCACCTCGCACACCGTCTTCCACGCAGCACCCACGTCTTTCACGAACGTGATCCTAAGTAGACAATTGGGGAATAGTGGGTGTAAACCCTTGGTGGCTGGATACGATTGTAACCCTTTATCCAATTTAATCCCTGTATGTGATGGCCACTTGTTTTCCTTGTTTTAAACCTTTATTCCATTGAATCCCATTGTATGTGATGACAACTTGTTTCCAAAGCAAAGGGTCGATCGGGCAGACTCACCAGTGAGGGTTACTCCATTGATATCAGCCTTGGGTTTGAAAGCCATTTGTCGAAGAAGCACTTCAACGCGAGCAGAGCCCATCCACCTAGGATCAAATTGGAACTTTGAAACGCTGCTGAAAACAAAACAAACCAAGATATTGAAACGTGTTAATTACACCGTTTGCCAAACATGTTTCTGGAATTCATCCAGGCAACACTGTATAACTGTGCTCACCATGCTTTGTCGATGTTGGCCACATGCACACCGGTAGAGTCTTGATGAGTGCTTGGTAAGTAACGGCAAATGACTCAAGCACAGAATCCTTTGATGGTTCCACAGCCTCTTCACCCTGTTCGTTTTTGGGGGAACCCTTTTTGGCCTTGGATTTCTTTGCCTTACGTCGAAGCTTCTTCTTGGGTTTCTTTGCACCAGGGGCCACTTCATCATTGGCATTTCCCCGACCCCTTTTCTTCCTGTTCCCCACGTTCACAGGCGAAACCGACCGAGCACAGTCCGTCTCATCGAAATTGGCCGGGTCCTGAGTTGGAGGACCAAGTAAGCCGGCGTGGTGAAACTTTGATCATAGGGGCAACTTGTGGGTAACTTATTATAATTGCATATATGGATGAAAATATATTTTCAACCTTACATTTAAATAATCTAAATACAAACTAACCGTGGCAGGGTTCGTCACCCAAAAGAACTGGCACAACCGCATGAGCTTCCTCACCATCGCATACGATACTATGTGGTTCCGGTTGGGATTCTTCGCCATTGGTAAGAGGAAGGGGGTCCTCTTCATCGGAACTCAAAGTCGGGACACCCTTCCAAACATCACTTCCACAGTCGCTAACCTTAGCTGCATGGTGTACATGTTGGATGTCAAGTATTTGAAACTGGTGGCATTATTGCATATGTGTTCATTAAGATATACTGAATGTTGCAACAAACATGAATGAACCAAAACTTGCTTTTTCTAGCTTAATGTACATCATCTTCAGATTGTGAAGACGATGACCCTTCGAAGTCTGGTACATCCACTACTCCCATGAAATTGTCAGGGATGGGGTCTGATGACTCTGAATCAGGGGATGACTCAGAGCCACCCAAAGGCTCGGTCTCAGCATCCAAATCAGCATCCGTGACACTCTCAGCATCCTTGGTGACAGGGTTGCGCATCAAATCTTTCAGGGTCTGCACCCATGGGCTTCGAGACGCATGTCGGCTGTTCTGCCATTTCCTGCATGGGGCATCACCCAGAATTAAGGTGCATGTTTTTTTTGGATGGCTAAAGCCCAGAAAGAGCTAATGGCTATACTTTAGAAGTCCAAGGTTAGCAATTTTTTCAGGCTCAATGGCAATATCTTGCAATTCCAGGGTCCAATTTAATGGCAATACTTTGGGGGGATTTGGGGGTTCCAAATTTCCAAAAAAAGAAAAAGGTCCAACTATGTAATAGTTGAACCTATTTCTGGGAAACCCTTTTCTATGGGACTAAGCTTATCATTCCTGAATTGTCACCCAACTACATTCCACATAATGCAGGGTCCTGCGAAGACCTGACCAAAGCTTGCCCAGTTTGAAGATTACCCGGTCACGGGTTTCTTCAAAGTCCTAAGTTCCCGTGAATGATGCAGGCCCAAATGTGTAAGGGGTACCATGCAGATCTAAATCCCGATTACCAAATCCCCATACCTATCCCATAAAGCAACAAGGCCTATATATCCGTGTACCTCTTGATGCCACTAACAAACAATATATGTAATCGGGATACCTGCTATTGGGCTTGACTGCCAAGGCTCATCCTCGGGTTCAAAAGGACGAATGGCGAGTCCCTGCACCATGCAGGCCATGTGCATCATGGGACCATGATTGAAAAGAATGATCCCCTGGAACTTAATACTTTGTTTATTCGATTGTAGTGGGCCTGGTGGTAGTGGTTGAAAGCATTAAGCACAATCTTCAACTCTTTCTTCGAAGGCTTTCGTGCTTGGAAGGCGCGGAATGTCACCAAGCAATGGATTGCACAATAGTTTTTGATCCTGAATTGGAAATCACATCCAGGGTCGGTGGTGCATGGGGTCAAAACAGATCAAAATAGTCATCAAGATAATCAAAACAAATCACATGAACTGACCCGTTAGGATCTGTACAAACCTAAATAATATAAGATGTCTCTACCATTTCTTTTGGTGCAAAACAGTGTGAATTGCAGCTAGGCTTCAACAGTCGCTCTTTGGTTGTGGACTTCCCATACACCCCAACAAGCAAGTCCCGGGTTGGTGGCACATTCAAAGGCGTAATGGCCTTCTCTTGGACGTTCTTAGGGACAGCTTTTGCAAGCTCCAATCCCAAACATTGCAAGGCTGCTACATATTTCTTTGGACCCTCTGAGGGAAGACAGCCCTCCCAGTCCCAAAGAGGGTCATCCAAGAAAGAGTAACTAGACTCGCCACCATCGGACTCCATGTCACTGGGAGGATCGCGTGAGCCTTTGGAGCAGCTCGACATCAAAGAGGACTCGGTATGTGCACGCACCTGGGCCCTGCACACCACAAATAGGTCCTTCTCGAGCCAAGAGTTACACCACTGAAAAGTTGAATGGTTTTTCGCACTGATTGATGTTCATAACCATTTTATCATTCTCAGCTTTAATCACATGCACCCCCCCCAGAAACCAGCCAAGCATCGCATTGGCCACTTGGGCCAAATGGACAGCTCCAAGAGGACGCTCTCTGCTTCGTCCCGATGTTGAACTGAGATTGCATGGGTGGCTGCGAGGATTGGCTGAGCTCGGATCTGATTTGGCCACAAATCAAATTTGCCCACCAGCCGGATAGAAAACATTACATGTGTGGATTTCCTGTCACTTCTATGGCCATCAACGGCAGTGGAACCCACAAAACTTGCAAGATTCAAACAGCATTCTTTTATACATATGTGTCTAAATGATGTGCAAACAAACCCAAACAACAAAACACAACCAATGACCTGATTTGGCCAGAGAACCGATTGATCCACACCCATGTGGAACATACCGGCGCTAGCCAGCATAGCCCGGCCTGCGATGAGTTGCAAGCATGACTAATGAAAGTTGACCCTGTACAGAAAAGTGTGGGGACCACTTTTTGTAGCTGTTGTTCTGTATTTGATTTTTGAGATATATGAATCATATGAACATCCAGAACCAATGATGTATATCCCTGCAAGTCCAACCACGCTGTTTTCTTACCAGCCGTTCATTTTACCTGATAGAAATGGACTTGACATTTTGTAGGAATGCTTGCTCAGTGTGGCAGGGCCGAGCTGGCTGCCATGCATCGTTTTTACCGTCCAATCTACTTGGAATGCAGCGGAGCCACTGTTCGCCGCAGCCGGAGCACAAGGGAAATGGCATATGCAAATCCTGGGATGGCAAAACTTAATGGAAACAGACACAATTTTAAATCATAACAACATACACATATTTAGAGATGCAAATAGCATATACATATGCAAGTTTACTTGGAATCGCACTGAACTTCAATGCCTACATTTTGAACATGCCAAGAGAGTTTGCCACTTGGTAAATTTGTCACAATGTTCATCTAAGAATCCAATCCCAGAGAGCATGTCTTCAATTGCACGGTCTTCAATCTCGAAGCTCACCGCTGTCATTCCATGCTGCCTCAACGTATGCAGGAAGCATGTCTGGTGTTTGAAGGCATCAAACATCGGACGTGCTGCCTGCCTCCGTGACAGCCAAGTGAACTGGTTGACATGCAAGGCCATGGAAATGTTTGGAGGGATTACCATATGAAACATAATCGAATAGGAAGGCATGTGGAAATGCATGACATGGTACTTGGTGCACTAATGCTTCTTTTGGAAGTCACTGTTCAGCCAAAGCACCGGAAACCATTGCAAATGGACTTGCATCCAGCGAAGAACTCAGCCACCGAAATAGTCTTGGCAGGCATTGAAAACGGGGACGATGGAATTCATTGGTCGGTCTTTCGGTTTGTCAATCTAACTCCATCCAGGTATTAATAATGAATAACCCCATTCTCCAATATTAAACACCCCCAAGGTTGAAAAGTTGATTTACATGGATTTTCACATATTTCAGGGGTTGTTAAATGTCCCATTTTGGGTATATTGGACATTACCTTATAGTAGCCATTATAGACCATATACCTAATGGAATCTAATGGTTGGGTGATGTTCAATGGGGACATTTAATGACCGATGTATTATTTGGCACTATTTGGGTGTATATTAAACACCCCCAAGGTTGAAAAGTTGATTTACATGGATTTTCTCATATTTCAGGGGTTGTTAAATGTCTCATTTTGGGTATATTGGACATTACCTTATAGTAGCCATTATAGACCATATACCTAATGGAATCTAATGGTTGGGTGATGTTCAATGGGGACATTTAATGACCGGTGTATTATTTGGCACTATTTGGGTGTTGTTTCATTTTAAGGGGATGGGGTTAATCGATACATCTTAGATTTGTTTTCAAAGAACGGGATATACTATAGAATTGGATTCCCCTATGGGGTGTTATGTATATTGATCCCAAGGGCCACACATTAACTCGTTAATACTCCATTCGAACAACAGAAAAATGGAACCCTTAAACCAAGCAAGGAACAGTCGTGGGCGATGACATGTTGCAAGCAACCGCATGAACCAGGCTCATCAAGGCATAAGGCAGGCCGCCCATAGACAATAGATGCAACCTAAGCTTGGAAATGTGGTACTGTTAACCCTGGCATCTGGAGTTATGGGACTACCCCCAAAAATACAATCTGCGTACCTACTGCGTGTGACCCATCGCGATCCACAAGTCAGGGATGAAATGGACACCTACCTGCAATAGAAATTCAAACCTGAATGGGTAAAATGGAAAAAGTAGATTGAAACATATTGAAACTAAGAAACGTCAGCGCGATGACAGGATGCAAGTTGCTCACAGTTGGGGTGTCAAAACGTTTTGCCTTACCCTTTTTCTTTGCGGATACCTTTCTGCGAGCCCACCCGCCACTTTTCAACGGTTTCAGCACCTTCAATGCCATTGCGGCAAGGCTATGGATCTGCTGGGCCCAAAAACAAACTGCGCAGACACCACACATGCGTGTCTCAATTTCCCTAGGTGTTCAAAGCGTGGATGGTTCCAACCTTGGTTTACCCGGCCGTACCCGGCCAACCTAACAAGCAGAGGGGGGGAGCGCACCTAGCCATCGATGGAGCAGCAACGCACCCAACATGGCAGCGTGGCCGCGGTGACTGGTGCGCATGAAAAACAAAAAATTGTCAATATACATTGTTTACCTTGCAGTCTTGCAACTGCCCAAGGTGAAAACCCGACTTGAAAAAAATATATAGCGCCACTCCACATCAACTTTTGCCCTCTGAAATTGGGGCACATGGCCCCCTGCTTTGCAGGCACTTCATCACAGCGCCAGGTTTGGTCCAAATTCTGGAGACAAAAAGCAAAAGCGCCCATAATCACCCAAAAACGTTGGAAAAACTTGAGATTTGGTGGTGCCCCTCTATGTATATCTATATATATTATATATTATATGTTTTTTTGCGCAAAAGGCCACAGGCCTGTCTGAGTGGAACAGCATGATGGACAAGATAAGCCTTCAAGGCTTATTCCCTTCTGAAGGCTCATACTTGCCTCATGATCATGGCAAGATAAGCATTCACACTTAAAGGCCTAAAGGATAGCACTCTCGGCTCTCTAGGAATGACGACAGCTTCACAAAACGAGACTTTTGACCCTATCAAAGCGTCGTCCAAGTTCATGCAAAGACCACCTCTGATTTTGACCCGCGCCCGCCAACCTTTTGGCAACACGCAGAAAGTCCCACACCTGCCACACGGATGAAAACGTGTCCGATGTCCTGCACCTGTCATGCAAAACGGCGTTCCAGACCTCAAAATAGCCCGAAAGTACCAAGCCTGCCACAAAAAATGGACACAGCTCAAAAAGCCAGCAAGGCCCGCTAGTAAAACGAGACCTTCAGAAGAGACAAAGCTGCGGCGCCCATCATGAAATGCGCATGGTCTCTCAGGCCAGATGGAGCACCTATCAAAGTCCAAGGAAGCTGAGAAGCACGGCGATTTTCATCCAACAGCTGATCACGGTAAAGGGCGAACTGGCGTTAGATCCAACGGCTGAGGAACTCAAAATGCAGCAATCACATGTCTTTCACCTGGCAGGTCAAAATGGTGGGAAATTGGAACAGCACCCCTAAATCTCTGTTGAGTTGGCCTTCCGTCACTAGGATGGCTCCGGCCTTGCGGAATTCAAGAGAAGCTTTCTTTGATCTACTCCGGCTCTTAGGATCATCCCTACGTCTTGCTAGCTCGTCAGCCTCATCCCAAAGAGCTAAAGTACTGGTTCTGAAAAGTTCTTCCAGTGCTCCGTTGCTTTTCGTCAGATCATCTTTGGTGAGCCCATCAGCTACCATCCTGGGATGGGGCATCCAACGCAGCAATGACTTGGATTTCCTCATGGCTTCGATGATGATGGCGATCTCAATCGCTGTCCGACGATCCTGTCTAGATGATGGATTCTCCTTCTTCAAGGCATCAAACAAGCTCTTGGCGTCTATGATGCCGCACTGAGGAAGAAGATCCCCTAAGGCTTTGCTCAAGAGGCAATCATTCTTGAGGACGCCGAGGTAGGGAAGCAAGGACTGGGACCAGTCGCACCTGTTGACATCACCATAGATCACATCTCTGATCATGATCTGAATCCACTCCAACTCACCCAAAGCTTGCGAAAAGGCAAGGGCTTCGCTAGCTAATGTCGAAGACACCCTGCGCTTGAGCTTGGCTGATCTCCAAGACAAAATCGAAACCCTGGTTCTCGAGGAGGCTGATGGAACCTTGTCAGCAGCCATGATTAACCAAGCACCCTGGATGGTGTCTTGCAACTCGTGGGAATCTTCTGCGGGTGGTTTTCCATCAGCACCACCAGCGTCAGAAGCTGACACCAAGGTCATCCTTTCGTTATCAAACCTGTGCAAGACCAAAGGCCGGTTCGCCGTGTTCCTGAGGTGGCTGATCAACTTGTTGAGGCATGCCACGTCGTGGATCGTGGCATTCTTGAGACGGCTGGCTAATATGCTGACCACACCAGAAGCTTCTGGTCTGGTCTGGTGGGCCACCCAATTCACTTTGTAGAGGGTGGAGCGGAAGTTTTCGAACTCCTCGTGTGACAATGGAGATTCCTTTTCTGCCAATCTCCTGCGGGCAAGAGGAACTGGCCAAATCTTCTCGAGGATATACTTTTTCTGGTGCATGATGACTTTGGTTGGGCAAAATCGGCCTCGTTTTCTTCCCACTTGCCGAACACAAACCTCTTGGTCAACGCGTCTCTGATGATGGGGAGATAGGACGGAGAGGAAGCAATGTTCAAGTCGTCCACCTCAATCAGCACCTGGGCGATCACCTTATTGTTTTGTCGCTTAACCATCCAACAAGGCTCAAGCAGGGATCTCTCAAAGCCAAGGTTTTGAAAGAATTCCAATAGAGTCTGATGCCAATGAAGAGGACTGTCATCCAAACCATAGATTGGTGCCACCACTTCTATCAATCTGTCGGCTGGGACACCAATGCCTTCGCAAGGCTGAGCATAGATCTTACCTTGAGGCCTGTTCAACTTGTTGGCCTGGCAAAAGGCATTCTTGATGTCCAAGAAGCTCATCGACAGCCCAAGGCTGAGGGACAGCTGAAAGAATAGAGTGATGGACTCCGTAGAAGGCATTGGAGAAAACACCTCGAAACTTCCTGTGTCTGGGTCTTGATGCCCATGAAGACACCACCTTGACTTGTACTTGAAGGATCCGAGGCCCGGCATCGGCGTCTTTCTGCGGATCATCTGCTCGTAATCACCCTGTGTGGGAGGTCGGTCGTGATCTTCTTGGACTCCTCCTTGGGCAAGATCCTCACGGCGCCCAATTTCATAATGGAAGCCCACTCTTCAGCATCAGAAGAGTCAAAGCCCAACCTTTCCTCTGGGGTGGCATGCTTCATGCTAAACTCAGAATTCTTGGTCTTGGCAGGGCCAGCCATGAGGCAAAGGTTAGCCTGATCTGGCTTCAAGGAGAAGAGGTTGATGGCATCAGCGTAAAGAAGATGTTCATTCTCATCTGCTTCTGGAACTTCCGCTGGCTGACCATCTGGACCATGAGACTGAGGTTCTTGAGGCGTCTCTGTTGAAGCTCGGGGGCGATCCACGGGTCCGGTGGAAGCACTGCCATGGCTCTTTCTCCTTGAAGACGAAGTCGGTCTTCTCGCTCCAGACGCTTCAATTCTCGAAGAGCTGCTCTTTCGAGAACCTCGGACTCCACACTTGGGCCACCCGCTTCTTGACGTAGCCTCCTTTGTCTGGAGGGAGCTTTCTCAATCTTAGTCTTTTGGAGCCAGCGGATCAAGAGGGGTGCTGGTGCCACGTTCTCCTCTGGGATGGGTGTCAAAGATCGCGGTGGCAAAGATTCCTCCGAGACGAGACTGCCGGCGCTTCCTCGTGCTGAGAGGAAGCAGACTGTCCCCAGGCCTCAGATGGTGGAGGGCCCTCGGAAGCCACATCGACAGCGCCAGCTCTCTTGCCCTTGGACTGCTCTAATACGTCGGCTAGGTCTTTGCTGCCGATGAGCTCAGCGCCCAAAGGCTCGATGTGGTTGGCTGGTCTCAATTGGTCGGAGCAACACTTCCAGATTCTTGATCGCATTGAGATCCATACCGAATGGGAGTCTTGCGTGATGACCAAGCCAGGACCTACCCAGCGGGCCCGGGTCAAATGTCCGTTTCCGGTGCCAGGGAACTTTCTCCAGACATATTGACCTTTGGTCCATGTTCTCTGCTTATGGACTCGAGCTTGACCTTGTCCTTGAGGTTGGAGGCGATGCGCAACTCTCGGGCTCTTCGTCTGATCAAATGTGTTCTGGCAAACTCCAACGCTCATGAGTCGGCCTCGAAGGGATCAACACAAGCATCACCCGTCCCGGGGACGATCATCTGGTCGTCCGAGAGGAGCTCCAGGGGTATCCTTGGATTGACGCCACTAGTTGATACGGTGAACCTGTGAAGCCAACGGTTCTTGTGAGAAACTGTGAGGGCAGCCAGGGTTTCGAGCTCCTTGCTGGACCTGAGGATGGTCTGAACGCTCTGAACCTCTTCTTCCATGCGCTGTTTGACCCAAGCGCCATGACGGTCGGTACGGCCGTTCTGCCAAGGGGAAGTGCTGTCCGTCACAGCTTGCAAAGTGCCTGACTGCTCAAGAGCCCGCTCAAAGTAGCCCTTGAACTCTGATCCCTGATCTGACAGGATCACCTCTGGCAAGCCAAGGGTGGCACCCAAGTTCGGCAGAAGAGCTCCCAAGTGTCCTTGGCATTGGGAGGGCCCACAACATAGTTGGGAAGAAAAGGAGGTTGGTGCCCTGGTCAACCACGTTGAGAAAAGCATGGGTCTTGTTCATGAAGGATATGTAGAAATAGTCAATGCCCAGTATCTTGTTAAAGGAGAATGTCCTCGGAAACCACGTGGCCTTCTTCTTCTCAATTGGCCTTCGCTGCCGAGAGCATTGATCGCACCTGAACTCGTTCTTGACATACTCTCTGATCTCCTCCTTTGCCCCTGCCGCTCTCAACATCGTGAGCATTTGATCAACTGGCAAATGCCCCATATTCACGTGGAGCTTGGCCACCATATCCTTCTGCTGAGCGCTGACTTGAGTGGCCGCAGGCCGCACCGGAGAGGGTGTTTGCGGCGCTCTGGTTGTCAGCTCACTTTCCTTCAGCCCTGGGTCCACATCTCCGCCAAGCTCTTGCTCATTGTCGAGCTCGTTCTCCGTGCCGTTGAAAAATGAAAACAACTGCTGTTCTCGTTTAAGCTGCCACCGCACGCCGTGCAGCATGGCCTGAAGCAGACCAACGGGATAGCGCTGAGCTTTCTTGGGAAGCCCACTCTCCAAGGGTTGATGTGTGACTACCATCACACTGCAGCTTGGACAACTCGTGCATCAAGCCAACGTGATTCGTGATGGAAGCCGTTGGCTTCTTCGACAGCGTGTCTGGCACAACAGGCAGCCCTGCAGCACATTGATCAAACCTTAGCAGGCAAACATCTCGCTGTTCCAGGAGCCACTTGACAGCATGGGTGGCAAGGCTTGACGCCGTAGCGGGTTGCTCCAGCCAAAAGAACTTGCCACGGGAAATCTGGTACTCAGCTACCTGCACGCAAAACTGAAGCATGGCCAAGCCCTGAGTGCGCAGGCGGAGAACTTCGCCTGGTTCCATCTTGCTCCTGTTGGAATTCATCAGTATGCTGATAGGCCTGCACTCTGGGGACATTGTCACCAGGTCTGGTTTCTGATCGCGCAGGCACTTCCAAAATGCCGCTCGGTCCAAGGCATCAAAGAAATCCCAGCCCGTGGTGAAGTCAAAATTTGGCGGGGACGTGAATTCCACCTCACGCGATCCCAAAGAAGACAGCCTAGGGGGCGAGAACAACTCGCAGATCTTGAGCTTGCCGGCACTTCTCTGACGAGCCATGGCATCACACTCGATCGCATCCCATGGGAGGCCGGTACCGGGGCCGTTCCTAGTGACCAAAGACCACCTACCTTTAAGGGTACCCATTATTTTATCTATGTTGGTATCTCCAAAACTTGGCCCTCTTGGCTCTTGGAGTTCTTGCGTCTCCGCCGCGTTATTGTGCGGGCAAAATGCCTCTTGGAGTTCTGACGTCTCTCCTCCGTTTTATTGTGGTGACCAAACGTCTGTTGGAGTTCTGGCGTCTCCTCCGCAATATTGATCTTCTCTTGATTTGCTTCAGCTCGGGTGACACTACCAGCGCAAGTGAAACTGTCGGATGATGAAAACAAACCTTGAACAGACGTGCATAATTTCTTCTTTACATGCCGTGGGACTTGGCACTCCCGATCATCATGATCCTCAGCCAAAAGCAAATCATGAAACAGCTTTGGTGAGAAACACACGCAAAACACTTCGTCATTGGCCTCTGGATTCCAAAGAAAGTGAGACCTGGAACGCCTTGCAGCTCCGAGCATGCCAAAATGGCAAAACAAACCACTGATCTGATGTACTATCATCTATACCTCGGCTTAGATCAGACATCTGCTGACTATACTCAGGTGCTTCGCCAACGTGGACCTCAAAGTCATTGGCGTAGGTCCCACGCGTTGGGGTTCACCATCTCCGTGTCGTCCTCCTCCCAGAGATTGAAGCTCTGAGGGGCCACAGGCATCTGCTGTGGCTGTTGTGGGACCCCAGAGCTTGGTGCCGCGCTGCTCGCCATCACCGTGTTCGCCAGCTGATGTTGCAGCATCTGCTGAGACTGCACCAAAGGACCCAAAGCTGCCGCGACTCCCGAGGAGATCTGATTGACTTGCTCCTGCATCAGCTCCTTCATCTCCTGGTGAGAGACATACTGGGCTGGCTTGGAGGCCTTTGCCAGATAGCCTGCCGCCTTCTTGATTTGAGTCACCGTTTTCCGGAGAGGTGGTTGGAGCAATGGCCAGTGCCGTCGTAGTCTTCTTGGGTGGAGGTCGAGGGTTTTGAGGCCCGAATGGTTCGAAGGAGAGTTTCTCCTTGCATAGGAGGCACTTCCTCCATCGGCCATTTTGGTTGCCCCCCACGCGTTGCCAGCATCGGCATCTTCAAATTGAATGGGCCCTTTGACACGTGCAGGAGCTTCGAAGTCATCGAGAACCACTTCGACTGGTTGCGCTGGAATAAGGCTCTGCATGGCCGGATGCGAGGCACGTTGAAAAAGCACAGGATCAAAAATCTGAGCATGGATCGGCTGTTGAGTAGCCGAGCTTTGGTGGTCTGTCTCTTTTCCAAAACGCTGTATGTGTCCAAAACCCTGCAACTTGTTTCAACTGGAATCTCAGTAAAAGAGTTCTTGGAAAAAACGTGAACCAAACAAGACTCATGAGATGCAGTCGACTCGACAACCCTTGAGACATCTGAATGCGATCAGTCTGTTTCGTTTTGGTTTGTTTCGGCCCAGGAGTGTGTGCGTTTACCTGGAGAAACTGATATGTGTCTGCGTTGACGATTCCTGTTGTTACCCAGTCAAAACCCTTTTCTGAACCCAACAGATCACCGTGACCAAGCTTGCATGTTGATGCTTCCAAAGCCCACTGAACAAAGATATGAAACTGATCATCAAAAACATGAAAAATGTTCGGAAAACCGTCAGCCGCCATATATGCCACACCGCGCTCAGAGTCGTTGAAATGAAACGAATCAGGGGACAAACCATATTCAGCCAACACTTGTGGAGGCACCTCAAACTGTTTGGCCCCCTCGGTCACACTGAGCACGCGGTGCCCTGACTCAAGCAGTTTCATGAGTGCACTGAAATGGATCTTGTTCTCTGTGTCAATCACTGACTTGGTATGCTCCAGCAAGCCAAGTGACAAAAGGTGGGGCACATCCTCCTCAATGACGGTGACGCGCACCACACCTGGGTGGCCGCCCGAGAAGCATGGAGCCAGAGCCAAGAAAAGTGGTTTTGCCTGGCCCCCAATGCCCGTGGCAGGCGGAGGAGGCTGCTCCAGTCTCACAGCCTTGAGCCCATGTTTGGCGAGCTCACTGCGCAGGCGCTGGTAAGACTTATATCCAATGAGGTCTTGACTCGCACCTGGGTCCACGATGGCATATCCCGGGGGGATCTCAAGGAAGTTGAAGTAGGAGCCCCAACCCGCATAGGAGCCGTCATCCTTGCTCACAGCGCTCATGCCCAAGAAGACAAAGGCGGAAGGAGACCCACCCGCGACCTTAGAGGTCTGACTCTTTTCACCCTTGGCCTTGTACGGATTGGTGCATTCCTCTTTCCAGTGACCCTTCATCCCACATCGAGCACATCGAGTGATGGCCTTCAGCTGAGCGGTGTGAAGTGGACCCTTGTGTTGAGGAGGTCGAGGAGGCCGGGAAGACGGAGTCTCAAAGTGCCGACGATCTTTCTTCTGCGCTTTTTTCAAAGCGTTGTTCTCAGCCCATGTGCGACGGCGCTTCTCTTCCCAATCGGCCAAGTAGTTCAAGGCCATGCTCCTCGTCCAAGCATTGATCTCGGTCTCGTCAGGGACCTCGTCATCCTCAGAGTCAAAGGTCTCGTCATGGCTTATGGTATAGTCCGCTGGAACCTCCCTATTGGTCAAGTAGGTTCGGCCACTGCTGTTGGCCTTCAAGAGAGGCTCGTCATCCACGCCTAAGACCTGCAGGGCCCGAACCACGCTGGAGAAGTTGCTGGCACCTCCTGTGAGGACGCGCAAATTCTGCAAGTTCTGCTTGGAGAGCCCACCCTGCTCTTCCATCATAAAGGCCTTCAGGTCATCAGGAAGGTTCACGAAGCGGGCTGCTGCTGTGAACTGTGCCTCTCCTGGGGGAGTATTGGGCCAAGGTTTCCTCTGACTTCCTGGACCTCGTACAAGGCAGCTCTCACACATCTTCTCTTCTCAGACTCCTCCTTCGCTCCTGCCAAGACATCCATCACGAAGAAAATGACCCTCAAGTAGTCTTGGCCTTGAAGTTCAGCATCTGTCAAGTGGTCTAGCTTGGACTGCAGCTCGCAATCCATTGACTTGAGGATCTTCTCGCTGCCGCGCCTCAACAAGACATCAGTATTGGAGTCCCACCTCAGCAGAGAGCGTTTCCACAACCGGTAGTGGACCCATCCACTCCAAGGCGGGGATCACTGAAATCCCCTTTTCCAGGCTCTGTCACGGGTTAGTGCCTCGCCAACTTGTCCAAGGGTTTGGAGAGTCCCCAGCTGACTCGCCAGCACCTAAGGCCGCCCTCCAAGGTTCGGAGTGAGGCGCATATGGCGCTCCCCAGCGCCTGGCGTTCCACTCTCTCCACTCGTCAGCGGTCCACTCCCTGGTCCAAGCATCTTGCTCGCTCTGCTCTTCTGCCAGCGTAGTTGCCGAAGCCCCAAGACCATCAGCCAGTCCGCCCTGGTCCGTGAAGATCTCCTGCGTATCCATCAACGTGCCTCCTGTTCCTTGAGCCCCAACCAGGGCTCCGGCTACCGCTATCAAAGTCCAAGGAAGCTGAGAAGCACCGCGATTTTCATCCAACAGCTGATCACGGTAAAGGGCGAACTGGCGTTAGATCCAACGGCTGAGGAAGCCAACTCAAAATGCCGCAATCACATGTCTTTCACCTGGCAGGTCAAAATGGTGGGAAATTGGAACAGGCCTTGATCAAGCACCGGCCTTAACCTTAACTCTTGTGCGGACACGCTGTTTGGGGGAAAATATCAATCCAATCATGGCAGACCTGCTCTATTTCCCCTGCCTGCTCTGCTTCCCTTACGTTTTTCCAAGAAGTGCCTACAGATTGCTCCTGAGCATCCTGCCAGAGGTCTTCACATATTTTCACGCAATAAAAAGCAGGGGCGAAATCAGTATTGCTCAGACTGAAAATTGCTTTTCTGAGACACTAAACAAACTAAACAGAGGGCGCAGCATGGACCCCAAAGAGAAATTTGTGAAGTTGCCTCCTGCGAAGTGTCCACAAACTTTACTGGAAATGCTGGCCAGTCGATGCCCTGGTGCGCCAACAGAAATAATGATCACTGGTGAACATGAACAGAAAGCATGATACAAATCATCTTCTGCCATGCCTTCACCAGGGAACGTTCAGAAGTGGCAATTGCATTCACCAATTGCCCCTCGCATGCAGAGATTGGCATTGACAGTCAAAGGGCAAGCAAGAGACTCGTAAGACAGAAGATCAAAAATCGATGGAGGATGCTTGGCAGAGGCAATGCTACGCAGGAGAATCTTTGCCAGCCAAAGTGTGATTTGCCAACTCTTGGTTCTCATTTCCACTTAGCAGACTGTCAAGAATTGCAATTCCACATATACCAGTGAATATAATATATATATATATGTGAATATGATATAATATATATATATATGAATATGATATAATATATATATATGTATGTATATATATATATATTATATATATATATATCTAATATATAAATGATATATATATAATATTTATATATACATACATATATATATATAAGTAATTATTCATGTATACAAAAAAAGTAACATACACAACTTAATATACAACAGTGGCCGTCTTCAACTTTTGGACGCTTTCTAATACATGAGGCAATGGCAGCTGAAAGGGAAAAAATATGGCCTGGTAGAAATGGTTGGAGGGGAACTCTGCGAGTTTGGGATGCATGCGGTGCTGCTCAGTAAGCCTCGGAAAGCGAGCTGAAACTGTTGCGGGGCATGCGTGTGTAAATGCGTCCTCCCAAACCTATCTTCACTGGGAGGAAACATCTTCCTGAAAGCAGCAAACCATCAAGGGCATAGAATGCTGTAGTTTTTGGCCTCTCGGTATCCCAAGCAGCATCACACTGGGAAGTCAGACATTACGCTGGTCATTTGATTCTGCAACAGCCAGGAGAATGCAGACTCCGCAGGACCGAGTCCTACTTGAGGCTGGGCTGCATGAGAGACGGAAAGGGTGGAAGACGAAATGGACGGACAATTTAGATTGCCCCTCGCCAAGTTTCCCCTGGGTTGGAACCACAACAACGTCCAAGTTCTGTACATCCACGTCAAGTTTAATAAAAGCGAACATCTGGGTAGAAAAATTAACCGGCCACATCTGGGTAAGAATTGAACTTCAAAAGGGCGCTCTGCAAGAGGTTCCAGCACATGAAAAGCATGAAGAGCTGACATTAGAAGCCTTCAGTCAAGGGCTTTCCTGAACAGAGCAATTGGCAATCCGGAAGCGAGATATGGAAACGCTGCGGAAACTCATATGGGTCAAGGTCAACCCTTCCGACTTAGCCCAAGGCCGGCATCATGGTCATGTTTGCTACTCATTGTTGAAGCAGTGAGGAACATTTCACTGCCGATTCACGCCGTCGCAATACTTTCAAGATCCAAATCAATTTCAGGCGGTTTTAAAAGTTTTCCTGAAGGCACAATCCCTTTTTTCCCGAGAGCGTCTGAGCGCAGGGTTCTTCTAAAAGTGGAGGACTGCTATACATCTTCACATCTTCACATGTTCACATACTCACATCTTCTCATCTTCACAAACTCACTCCTTCACATCTTCACATCTTCTTACCTTCACATACTCACATCTTCACATCTTCTCGTCTTCTTAGCTTCACATCCTCACATCTTCACACATCTTCACACAGCCTCACACATCTTCACACATCTTCTCTCTCTCTCTCTCTCTCTCCCTCCCTCTCTCTCTCTCTCTTGCCCTCTGTCACGGTCTCTCTCCTTCTTTTCTTTTCTCTCTTAAGGCCGCAGGCAGTGCCGACGAGGCGCCACAATATGACCACCCTTTCGCGCGAAATGAGGTTCGAGTCAAAAGTCAAAAGCTGATGAAATTTCTCGATTCCACAACTTCCGCGGCAACCCTTTCGCACGAAACGAGCTTCGAGTGTCAAAAACTGATGTTTTTTTGAGAGTTTGGTTGGTCCGGCGGCAACCCTTTCGCACGAAATGATGTTTGAGTGTCAAAAACTTATGGTTTTGTGCGATTTTACATCCTTGGCGGCAACCCATTCGCGCGAAACTAGGTTCGAGTGTCAAAAACTGATGGTTTTTCAGACTTTTGGGTTGGTCCGGCGGCAACCCTTTCGCACGAAACAAGGTTCGAGTGTCAAAAACTGATGGTTTTTTGCGACTTTGGTTGGTCCGGCGGTAACGCTTTCGCCTTGTGTGTAAAAGCGTTTGTGTGTAAAAGCGTTTTTGTGTAAAAACGTTTTTGTGTCAAAGCGTTTGTGTGTCAAAGCGTTTGCGTGTAAAAGCGTCTCTGTGTAAAAGGGTTTGTTTGTGTGTAGAAGCGTTGTGTGTAAAGGCGTTTGTGTCTAGAAGCGTTTGTGTGTACAAGCGTTTGTGTGTAAAAGGGTTTGTGTGTAAATGTGTTTGTGTGTGAAGGGTGTGTGTGTGTGTAGAAGGGTCTGTGTGTAAAAGCGTCTGTGTGTAAAGGTGTTTGTTGTAAAAGTGTTTGTGTGCGAAAGGGTCTGTGTGTAAAAGCGTCTGTGTGTAAAAGTGTTTGTGTGTAAAAGGGCTGTGTAAAAGTGTTCGTGTGTAAAAGACTTTGTGTGTAAAAGCGTTTGCGTGTAAACGTGTTTGCGTGTAAAAGTGTTTGTGTGCAAAAGAGTCTGTGTAAAATCGTTTGTGTAAAAGTGTCTGTGTGTAAAAATGTTTTTGTGTAAAAGTGTTGGTGTGGTAGTGAATCTGCGTGTAAGCGTGCTTGTGTGTGAAAGGGGTTTGTGTGTAAAAGGGTTTGTGTGCAATGTGCAAAAGTGTCTGTGTATGACAGCATCGGCGTGTATCGGGGACTGTGGGCGACATTGTTTGTAAAAGCATCTGTGTGTGTGAAAGGGTTTCTTTGTAAAAGTGTTGGTGTGTAAAAGCGTCTTTGAGTAAAGGAGCTTGTGGTAAAAGTGTGTCTGTGTAAAAGTGATTCTGTAAAAAAACGTCTGTATGTTCAAGCGGCGGTGTGTAAAAAGCAACTGTGTGTGTAACAGGGATCATGTGTGGCCTGCTTGCGACAGAGTCGTGTCGTGGCTGGAGTTGAGAGATGTGGCGTGTTTAGCAATTGTTGCATATGCGTGGCTGCAGGTGTCATGTTTGTATACTTTTACGTTAGACTTGTGGCTTGGCTGGAGGTGACGTATGTGGCATGTTGCGGCCTGTTTAAGCGGCTTTGGCATGTTTTTGCCTGTTTATCCGTGTTTCCTTCTTCTTGGCTGCAGGGATCATGTTTGGAATGTTTACAACAGACTCGCCTCCTGGCTGGAGGTGACGTATGTAGCATGTTTGGCAGGTGAGTAACATGACAACGATGGTGATGATGACGACGATGGTGATGATGATGATGATGATGATGGTGATGATGGTGGTGGTGATGTTGATGAAGATGAGGATGATGATGATCAGGATGAGGATGAGCATGGTGATAGATGGTGGTGATGATGATGATGAGGATGAAGATGATGGTGGTGATGATGATGATGGTGATGAGGATGAGGATGATGATGGTGGTGAAGGTGATGACGAGGATGTGAGTGACACGACAAGGACGGTGGTGATGATGATGATGATGATAATGATGATGATGATGATGATGATGATGGAGGATGACGATGATGGTGATGATGGTGATGATGATGACGATGCTGAGGATGAGGATGAGGAATAACGGGAATGTGAGTAACATGACAAGGACGGTGATGATGATGATGATGATGATGATGATGATGGAGGATGACGATGATGGTGATGATGATGACGATGCTGAGGATGAGGATGAGGAATAACGGGAATGTGAGTAACATGACAAGGACGGTGATGATG
>Ga0126342_10007420_pt1 | contig 19572 bp, 20 predicted proteins | sample Cyp1metagenome_FD_92528 | JGI IMG/M metagenome (GOLD analysis project Ga0126342, IMG submission 92528) | Coral microbial communities from Lord Howe Island, Old Settlement Bay, Australia - Cyphastrea 1 metagenome | ecosystem: Host-associated > Invertebrates > Cnidaria > Coral ... | reverse complement strand
ACTTCCGACAATATGGACAGATGAAAAGCAGAGATGGGAAGAGTCAGAGAGAAGAGAAGAGTAAAAGAGAGAAGATCAGAGAAGAGAAAGAGTCAGAAGAAAGAAGATGCAGGTGCGCGAAAAGGTAGGAAAGTCGCGAAACACAGTGTTTTTCCAATGATTTGTGGCTCCGGAGGGTCGAAAAGTAGGCTCGCTAAAGCGGCAGGTGCGGAGCCATCTGGCCAGATGGGAGATGAAAAATTGCACGCCGTTGTGGCGCGAAGCACATTTCGAAGTCAAAATGCACAAAGCACACCAGGTTCCACTTTTGGAAGTTGCGATGTCGAAAAAGTGCACGCCGTTGTGGCGCGAAGCACATTTCGAAGTCAAAATGTACAAAACACACCAGGTCCGGACCACTTTTGGAAGTTGAGATGTCGCGTGGCAGGCGCAAGGGATTGTGCACCTTGTCAAAAGTGAGCAAAACGTGAGGGTTTTGTAGCCTTGTCAACTACAACCACCACTACACCACACTACACTCCAATACACCACACTACAACTACAACTACACCTTCACTACATTCCACGACGCTACACTACACTCCACTACACTCCACTACACTCCACTACACTACATTACACTAATTTACACCCAATTACACTCAATTACACTGCATTACACCACACCACACTACACTACACTACATTACATTACATTACACTACACTACACTCCACTACACTACATTACACTCCACTACATTACATTCTACTACACTACACTACATTACACTACACTACACTCCACTACGCTACACTTCAATACAAAGACACTACACTACATTCTACTACACTACACTCCACTACACTCCACTACACTACACTCAATTACACTACACTACACTACACTACATTACACTACACTACACTACCCTACATTGCACTACACTACACTACACTACACTACACTTGTGAAATGCCTTCAGCCTACTTCTAAAGAATTTTAAACAAATAAAAAAAGCGAAAACTAATCCAAAAAAAAGCAAAACCCAATCCAAACCTCAATTAGAAAAAAGCAAAAAAAAGCAAAAAAAAAAAGCAAAACCAAAAGCAAAAAAAAGCAAACTATTTGTTTTCACTTTTTTTTCGCTTTTTTTTTGCTTTGTTTTTGCTTTTTTTTTTGGCTTTGTTTTTGCTTTTTTTTTTCCGCCTTTGGTTTCGCATTTTTTTCGTTTTGTTTCTTTCTCAGGTGACCTGATGACCGAGACCTTCGAAAATGTAAGACACTCGTGGAAAAAAGCGAAAAAAAGAAAAAAAAAAAGCGAAAAAAAAAGCGAAAAAAAAGCGGAAAAAAAAGCGAAAACAAAGCAAAAAAAAGCGAAAAAAAAGTGAAAAACAGTGAACACAAATATTTTGCTTTTTTTTTTGCTTTTTTTTGCTTTTGGTTTTGCTTTTTTTTTTTTGGCTTTTTCCTAATTGAGGTTTGGATTGGAGGTTCCTTTTTTTTTGCATTTTTTTTTTGCTTTTTTCTAATTGAGGTTTGGATTGGGTTTTGCTTTTTTTGTGGATTGGTTTTCGCTTTTTTTAGTTCAATTTGTTTTTCTATCGTTTTATAGAAGTTGCCTGTAAGCCGTGTCACAACACTACACTAACTACAACTACAGCTACAACTACAACAATACTACATTTACACAACGCCACACTACACTACACTACACTCCACTACACTACACTGAATGACACTGCACTACACCTACAGCTACAACTACAGCTGCAACTGCAACTACAACTACAACTACACTAATTGCATTACACTACACTACACTAATTGCATTACACTACACTACACTACACCACACCACACTACACTCAATTACACTACGCATTACATTACATTACATTACAGTACATTACATTTACTTTACTTTACATTACATTACATTACATTACATTACCATACAGTACATTACATTACGTTACAATGCACCCATTACACCACCACATATGCAACTGCAACTGCGCTACACTAATTACACTACACCATAACTACAGCTCCACTACAGTACAACTACAACTACAGCTGCGCTACGCCACACTACATCCAGCAGTTGCGGGTGAGGTGACCGACCAGGTGACCACTGCAACCATTGCAGCCACTCCAAAAAACACAGCACCAACCACCTTTCGGTCCATCACTGGATTCGCTCTGCCATCCGTGATTTACAACAACCAATCTCTCCTATAGGTTTCCTATTTTTGAAACTTCCGCCACCGCCTTGTGCGGTGCTACTGGTATTATGTTGTTTTTGTTTTTGAACTTTATGATATGCATCTGTAAAATCAAAAAGATAAATAGATAATCACACACACAGAATATCTATCTATCTATCTATAAATATAAATAAACAAATAAATAAATATATATATATATATATATTCAATTCAATTCACATACATGAAGACATGTATACACCATATATAACCCTCATGTGCAGTGTATAGATCCAGGGGGTGAACGTGAGCCCGATGTTGCTTTTGGCTCAAGTAAAATAGAGCCCCGCAGCTCGATATTGTGTTTTCATGGTAGCGCGTGAGCCTGGTGAGTCCGACGCCGATTGCGAGTTGAGGCAAGGGGACCAGAGGCACAGTAAGTCGAGGTGTATTGCAAGTAGCTCATGAGACGGGGAGGGAGGAGGAGGAGGCGAGCCGAGCGGTTGGTTCAGCCGCAGGCTCGGAACTGGGAGCGGCTGGTTCAGCCGCCCCAGTAGAGATAGTAGAGGAAAGGAAGGAGAAAGAAGAAGAAAAGGAAAAGAAGGCTGTTCCAGAGCCTAAAGGGGCCCCAAAGACAAAAGAGACCAGAGAAAGCCCAGAGAGCCCCATGGCCATGACAGGGATACAGCCACCACCGTCCGGGATCAAGCCGCGGACTGTCACAGAGATGCCTTAAAAGAAAAAAGCCACTTCGTACTTCGCTACAGTGCATGCCAGTGCGCACTGTTGCAGTGAAGATCTTCACTGCAGAGAGGTAAGGTCGAAGTAGTCGAATACAAGAAAAAGTGTTGTGACACTCAGGGGAGCTTCACCAGCTATGGTCTGTTCAGTCATCTCGTGAAGAGCTTCGCATCAGGAAAATGACCGCAGCATACTCGCTGGAGTTGTCCAAATTGCAAAAGAAGCCAGAATCGAGGTACTCATGCAGACTGTGAGCCAACCCGAGCAGCGCACAAATGAGTCCAGCAAGACGAGCTAAGCCCAGAGCAAAGCCCAAGATCGGGTTCTATAGACTTCAGCAACACTATCCAGGTGGACATCTCCAGGTTGAAACTGCGAGGTCGGCAACTTCTCCTGGTGGCACAATAAGGCCAGCCATGACTTCGATTGGTTTAGCAAATCCAGCAGATCAAGCACCGACCCAGACATACCAGGTCCGTGGCTTGAGAGGCCAGCCTGAAGTCCGTCAAGGGTCAGGGCCAGATCCATCAGAGCGGTTGGAACTTACACAAAGGCCGCCCAGTCAAAGCCCAGCGACGGACGCGCCTTGGAATCGTCCGCGTGGAAGCGAGTTCAAGAGGACTCGCTGCAAAGGCTTTAGACTGCGATCCGCGCGTCCCGCCAATATGGCAACTTCCGAGGACAATTGAGGCTTGCGAAGAAACAAGGAGCTAAGGTGGAGCGTGGATTGAAAGAACAGATCGACAGGTCTGGAAAGGGGCGACAAGAGACCTTTAAAAGGAATTCAATTCGGTTGAAGTCCGTTTCGCGACATCCAATTTGACTTCGTTTAGTGGCAAAGGCAATTCCATCATCAAGTGTAAAAGCCAAGCCAGGACCAAAAGCGAAGGTGAAAGCAAAAGCCCGGACTTTGGCCCGACACCGAGTGCGAGGACCAACTGCACTTGGACTCAAGGTGCACGGTCGTGCCCTAAAGCTAAGTGAGAAGATCCAGGACTTAGCCAACAGGTGGGCTGCGACGCACCAGCTTTCAGCCTCCTTTCTTGAGAGTCGTTTTCAGGTGAGGCACTTAGCAGCAAAACCACTCCAGCAGGACACCGGAGCTAAGGGCACTGTGGCAGCATCGATCACTCGATGCTTGCGGGCACTTGTTGGTCGTGCGACGACCGGAAGAGAAGTTAGAGCTGGGCGTTGAAGAGTATCTTAGGAAGAAGGCCGAGGCCAATGGAGAGCCGCAGCGAGCGGACGTTCCGTCCGCCGAGGAGTGAAAAGGAGCGCAATAGCCATCCATTGGTAAGGGTAACATGTGGCAACAAATCCAAGAATTGGCAGAGACCATCCAACAACTTAGGCAACCCCAAATAAACCCAGTCGCCGAAAATGAGCGGCCGAGAGAGGGTCAGGTAGGTGTTCAGGCATTATCACAATCCGTAGGTGAGTTGGCACAGTCTTTGAAAAAGGACACCACGGACAGGAAAATCCTCATGGACACCAAAGGTTTGGGAAGACCTGAAGTGTTTGACAACAAAGAAGAAAGCTTTAGAAGGTGGATTCGGTCAAGCAACAATTTGGTTGCAGGGGTATTTGGTCCACACTACGACAAAGTTTGGGCAAGTTGTTTGGATTCAGAAGACCCCATAGACCTTCAGGATTTGGCCAATAATCAACACCCCGATGTGGATAACATAGAAAAGGTTGGAGAACAGCTGTATCGGGTGTTGTGCCACTCTTACACCGGGGAAAGTGAAGACCTTGTTGTTGGAGCTGGTAATGGCTATGAAGCCCATAGGAAGTTCGCCGCAGTGGAAAGCATTGGCCGAAGTCGCCATAGCTTTTGGAGAGAGACTCTACTTCAGAAATATGGGAAGGAACACGTGTCCTGAAAGGTCAAGCGAGGCATTGGGCTCCGACGAATGCTGAGTGCCGACAGATGGGATCCTACTGGATGGGATCAATTGAGAGGAATACCTTGGGAGCTGAGTGCACCAAGGCCAGCTGCAGGAGAGCGGCTGATCAGTGAAGACCGGTTAGTTGTACCTCCGCCACCGCCTGAAGCGCGAGTGGCACCACCTCAAAGAAGGAGAAGATGTGCACAAGCATGGAGCAACTGAAGGTTTCCCAGGCTGTACTTGTGTCCTTGAAAATCGAAGGACAACTGTGCTTCATACAGAAGCCTGCAGGGCAAGAATCATTGAGGCAATGGAGAAAGACGAGACTGGAGCAGAAAGAATCCAGGCGCATGCAAAGAAGCGCAAAGAAGACCAAGAGAGAAACAGACCAAAACCAACGGTCGTTTCGACCGGAGAGAGGTATTAGCGTGGAAGATGCAGAAGGCAGACCAGTTGAACCGAGCGGCGTTGAACATCCGCCCCCAGAGATACCGGAAGATCCAAACGAGAGAGCGAAGCTCAGAAGGCAAGTGATGCGCGGATCATCAACTTCTGAAGCAAAGGCAAAGCGGAAAGTGTCGCCACAGCAAGTGAAGCGACCTGGGGGTCTGAGTACCGCATCAGGACCACCACTGACTAAGGCGAAACCATCGCCGACGCAAGGAGTGAAGCGTACCACCGAGGAAGGTATGGGAGATCTGGAAAGTAGAACCACTGCTGAGCAAGCGGCCGTTCCAGCCGCAGCACCAGCAGCGGAGAGTGCACCAGACACAAGAGCACTAGACCTGAAAGGTGCAGCTTTAGCTGTATTGACGGAGGTTGGTATGGGCAACATCAAGACTTTAGTGGAAGACCCATTGCTCAGGGATTTTCATAGAAGGTGGGTACAAGCGTGGAAAATCCAACGCTTCGGTATTCTACCACCCGCAGCATGATGTCCGTGTGATGGTGCATGGAGATGATGACTGATGACTTCCCAGCACTAGGTGATCAGAAACATTTCAGTGAGCTGGAAGAATTGCTGCGCAAGTCCTATGAGCTGAAATGTCTCGGAGTCATCGGAGACAAACCTGAGGACAAGAAAGAAGCTCATGTCCTGAACAGGTTGATTCGGTGTGGTGAAAGCGAAGGAAGACCAGAAGTATGGATTGAACCTGATCGCAGGCATGTGGACCTGCTGATCCAGAGTTTTGGTATGGTAAACGCGAAAGGCGTAGAGAGTCGAGATGTGAAGAAATCTGCCGACCAACGAGCTCTTGAAACAAGGAGCCCCTTGCTTCCAAAGGAAGCTGCGTCAGAGTTCAGATCCGCAGCAATGCGGGCAGCTTATCTGTCGCAAGACAAGCCAGACATTGGCCATGCTGTCAAGAGCCTCGCGACACGGCTGGTTCAGCCAACCGAGGCATTAGTTTGACAGACCTGAAGAGACTGATCAGATACTTGATCAGACACCCAGACTTCGCTCAGGTTTTCAAAGCACAAAAGACACCTGAGGGACTCGTTATACAGGTCGATAGCGATCATGCAGGAGACACAGTGACCAGAGAATCGACCACAGGCATGATTGCCTTCTATGGGCGGCACGTCCTGAAGCCCAGTTCAAATGTGCAGTCAACTATTGCACTTTCGACAGGTGAATCAGAGTACTATGCTCTGGTTAAAGGTGGAAGTACCGGGCTCGGAATTCAGTCCCTATTTGCTGACTATGGTATAAAGGCAGCTGTCACCATTGAGTCAGACTCGAATGCTGCAAAGGGTACCGTCAACCGAGTTGGACTTGGCAAAGCACGCCATATCCAAACCCGATACTTGTGGCTACAGGAAAGAGTAGCCAAAAACCACCTTAAAGTCGTGCATGTTCCAGGTAAACAGAATCGATCAGATGTTCTGACGAAACCTGTGCCTGGCACGCAGATGCACCAGACTATAACAAAGTCAGGGTATGTGTATCTGACAGATCGGAGCAAAGGCCAGCTGAATCTACTCAAGTGAAGTCCCTGGCCAGACTCCGCTACCTCTAGCCGCTAGCCGAAGGAGAACTAAGAGCCGGAGGTTGACGGTTAACTCTTTGCGAGTGCATAGATGCCACTCTTCAAGAGAGGAGGAGTGAAGACATGTAATGACCATGTACAACCCTCATGTGCAGTGTATAGATCCAGGGGTTGAACGTGAGCCCGATGTTACTTTGGGCTCAAGCAAAATAGAGCTCCGCAGCTCGATATTGTGTTTTCAATGCGTACACATTCAAATTGAGTTATATGTGTAAAGTGTTCATTAATGTTTTATGTTTTGTTATGTTATGTTTTTTGGTTTTGGAACATATTAATTCACGTTGTTATGTTATGTTGTTCCAGGTTGTGCTATGAAGTTATAGATGTTATGTATATTGCATGATATATTCTTCATACGTTGTTTGTGGTTTAGGTTATCATTCCTTCGAGAACAATCCTGGCAAGATCTTCGAATGCTTCGGAGACTCTGAGCGGTGCCCGGGCGGGTTGCCAGGAACTTGTGCTGCAGGGAGAGACACGAACACTGTTGCCTGCAGTCAATGCTTACCAGGCTTGCATGGTGTGAGCGGCAAATGCTCCTTGGAAATGTGAACCCCGTTGCGTGCAATCTGCCGATTTATCGACATAATCAACATTTTTGCTCAAATTTCCTCGCGTAGTCAATCCAGTGATAGGACTTTATTTGTGTCATTAAAGTGAATTGGTGTCATGAATAATACATCTGGGCAGGGCGGGTTTTTCAGTATTTCAGCCAACATTTGATTTGTGATTGTTGAGTGGTTAATCAGCAGTATTGAATCTATCCAAGGCATACCTTGCGTTGGTGGGGACTATGCCATCTTGAGTATCTCCGCTACGCTGGTTGTATGTGCGATTGTATTGTTGTACTGGATCTTTGTGAAGGAAGGTGTCAAAGCCAGGCAATCCAGCAACTTGTTGATTGTAGGACTTGCAGTCAGTCAGTTGCTTACAACAGTTCAGCTCTTCAGTGTGATCAATCAAATGCAGATCAATTGGTTGGAACCCTTGAACAGTTGGTTGGGACTTGCAAATTTGCTGAGCTTTGACCTGGACTACATCTCCATTGGCTGCGTTGCACCCCTTGCGGCCCTGCCGCGCTTCACTCTCCAGACCTTTCTGGTGTTGGCTCTTTTCCTGGTCGCAGTCCTTGTGCACTTTCTGTTCCAGGTGAAGAAAAATTTGGGCAACCAAAAGCGAGATTGGCAGAACGGCCTGCTTGCGAGGACACGAAGCAACGAAAAAGTATGAAAAAATATAGTATTATAAGATGTTCAAAATTTTGACATGTTCACACTGCCTGGTGGTGATTTGTTGAAGCCTTGTTTACGATTCCTTTGGCCTCTGAAAAACATCAAAATCCAAAAACCGCCAGGGCACGTTGCAGGCCGAAGAAACGGAATGTGTCTCACATTTTGATGCATGTGCAGAGCTCGAAAAAATATCCCTGCAATCTTTGTTTTTTGTTTTAAGCGATGAACACTTGCTGGAAGGACCTTAGGAAGCCTTTTCATGGTCTTCTACATCTCCGTCTTGGCATCTTTGCTGACTCCATTCAGATGCAATGTGCACCCCAACGGACTTTCAAGCGTGCAGGGGTACAACGAAGTGCTTTGCAATGGGAAAGACGAGCATTTGCAGATGTCCTTGCTTGGTGGCTTCGGTCTTCTCTTGCCCATCAGCTTTTTGGCGCTTTCCACATGGGTAGTTGTCCTTGTGCTTCCACAAAGATTGCGCGAAGCTGACGTGACATTCATGCAAAGTTGCAATTTCCTGTTTGCACGATTTCGGCCTGGGGCTGAGTTCTTTTCAGTCCTCTTCCTGGTACGGAATCTCTTGCTTGCATTCTTACCATTGCTACCAACAGCAAGTGCACGAGTACTAGGGATGAATCTCATGTTAGCGTTGCACGTAACTCTGACAGCGTTCTTCAAACCATGGAAGCTGACGGCCTCAAACTATCTGGAGCTTTTTCTCGGAATTTTGCTGATTTTGCTCATCACGTTGGGCACTCTTTTTGTCCGAGAGGTGGACGAATTCAGTGCCCTTGTGACTTGCGTGACGATCTTCTTAGCAACCTTCGTGGCAATTTTTGGCTGCATGCTCTTCGGTTTCATCAAATATTTGAGAGGAAAGAGGCACAAGAAGTTCAGATACTTTCTGTGTCACCACAAGAATGCAGCTGGAAGTGTGGCTCGGTTGTTGAAGATGGAGTTGCAGAAGAGAGGCCGTCAGTACACCACCTTTGTAGACTGTGATGACCTGCATGATCTCACAAAGCTGTTTTGGTATGTTGGGCAAGATACAAGCACCTTTTTGATCCTGGGATCCAGCGAAGTATTGAAGAGGAAATGGTGCGTCGGTGAGATGGTCACCGCACGGGTGCACAGTGTGCATGCACTCTTGCTCACCTGGCCCGACTTTGCGCGGCCTGACGATGCATTTATTGAACAATACTGCAAAGCGGTTCCAGACATCACTGATCTGGCAAGATTCAGCATTAGCAGGTTAGATGTAGAGGAGACTTTGCGATGGCTCAACACCTTAGAGTCCATCACGATGCCGCGCTCTGTGAACTCAGATGCTTGTCCATTCTTTTTTCTAGCATTCAAGTCCCCACATGACGTGTTGTTTGTGTAAGTTTCTTTGGAACTTTTCTTTTATTTTGCTGGGTATCCTTTCGGACAGATGGGTCCAGACAGAGATGTTTAGGGAGGGACAGTTCTTGCTGTGTGTGTTTTGCTTGCCTGCTTGGCTGGTCGGATGTATAGCCTTCGTTTCTGTTCAGTGGCTTGCCGAATCGCTTGCTTGTTTTTTTTTTTGTGTGTGTGTGTGCGCATGTGACTGTTTGCTTTGGTTTGCGTTTGTTTGTGCATCTATTTGTGTACTCATTACACTTTGCCTGAGGTGCCACTCGCACTGAGGAGTTTATCGAAGAAAAAACTTAGGAATAGTTGAGCAGGTGTTCAAATCATTTTGGAACTTCAAGCCTCAGGCTGAGTCACCAAAATTGGGGGAGGGGAGCAGAAGTAGAGTATCTCACCGAAGCTGGTTCTAACATGCAACAACAAACTCTGCAATTTACCCAATGTTTGTGCAGTCATGGTCAAAAGACACAGTCAGTAAGTTTTAAGTTCTTGTGTGCGGAAGAGTGCAACATACTTGTGCCATCTTGTGCCTATGGTGTTTTTGTTTCAGACATTGCCAACTACAATGCGCACCTGCCACGAAAACATTGCTTTAAAAAGCAACACGTGCTGTTTTCACAGTCTTTTATTTCGAAAGCTGCTCAAGAAAAAAGGACGGTGTTTGAGTTGTTTGGTACGAAAAACAACGAAACCGACTTCTAAGCCAAAGGAGTGTCTTCTTAGAAAATCTCATTGGCACACAGCCTCCAGTGGCTGCCAGCGTTAAGCAGACCCAGGAGGTACAGTATGAATTATTCCAGAGGTGCAGCAAAGATAAACCCTAACAGAATACCATGACTTTTCTAGCAGAAGCAATATGATTTGCGGACAGTCATCAAACATCATCGAACTCCTGTCCTACTGTTGACACATTTGTCTTTCAGGCAGGGTGTCTTGTTCCAAGTGAAGGCGGAAATGAGCTTTGAAAGGTTGAGGTTATTTTGCGAGCAGACTCCTGAAAATATTTCATAGTGTACCTTGCTTTGCTTCCCTTGAAATATTGGGGTTCGTCTTTCGAGTATCTGTCCAACGGTGTTTGGATCCACGGGAGCTTTTCTCACATGGTACTTTGCTTTCGAAAGACAGCGCATTGCCAAAACAAACCTCGCACCTGACCGCACCTGACCTGAAATCTTGCTTTTCTGACTCGCGTAAGGAAACGATTGCATCTGTGGTGGATTCTTTGTGCAACGGTGATAGAAGCATGCGGTTCCTGTCCCATGCAAAGGGAGAGTAACATGGCCTTAGTTTATCATTTTTTGTTTCCTAAATGAGGCCCAACCCCTGAAACGACACAGTCAAAACTTGTCCCTTTAAGCAAAACTAGATACAAGGCCAGACTGCTGCATCATTGCAGATTTGAACTACATGGAGGCTGCTGCGACCGCGTACATTTTGTACAACATCCTCGGTAAAGAGCTGCGACGCAGCAGTCGATGCGCATCCCCCCGAGTGATAATGGAGGGTGAAGCCATCCCAGACATAGCAGAGGCTGCACTAATGGTGTGCAGCAACGGCTGCTTCTTGTGTCCCCATGTCGCGGATGTTCTTCTTCAAATTGCCAGGTTGCATCGGTGCAGCCTCCTGCCCATCTTATCGGATGACTCCTTCCGATTTCCAGATGAAGATTTCTTTAGTGAGTTGGTTCTACAAGCGCCAGTGCAAGGGCTGGATATTCGTTTGTATGCCAAGGTCATCAGGGTGGCTTGACGAAAGAACACTTTTCAGTTTTGCCAATTGCACCCCAAAAACTCAAGAGGACTGTGCCTTAAGATTTTTGTTCCAACCTGCAAGTCTTGAGCGTGAGCTTTGCAGCCTAGGTGATGTTCAAGGAGATTGCCATTGTCTTTTCGCCACTTGTCTCTGTGCCTTCTACATGGGTCATGCATCAGAGAATAATCAGGCAAGCGGTAGAGGCACATAGGTTTACGTGTTGAGTCCATTAGTTCGTGCATATTCAGCCTTGGCCGCACACCTATCTGGCCACATTTCCACAGTGTTTCCGCATTCCAAGACACGATTCCAAGACTCCAACGGTAGTTTGATATGGAGACTTGAAGGTAAGTGGAACAGCCCGAAGCCGAGCCAAGGACATATAACTCCACACAGGACGACCTTCAGCTGCGGGGCAGACAGATTGTGAATCGCATCGACTCCAATTCCAGATCCATCTCTTCGAAGCTCAACAGTCTGTTGCCGCATAGTTTGAGTGGTGACTTGGAGGCCACTGTGACTGTCACAAAAGTTCAGCGCTGAACGACTTGGGGGATCTTGGGGCCTGCGACCCAACTATTTTTGTATCTGATAATTATAGTACTATAGTTATATCAGTATTATCTGATACCCAATTTGGGTACTATAATTAATATAGTACTATAGATAGTATATCTGATTGTATCTGATAATACTGCATTTTGCCCACAAGTTCGAATCGCACGTCCCTCTTGACAAACTTGAAGCACTGCCAAAGCAGCGTGAAAACAATCAGCCCCACCCTACCGACAGGTTCCACAGGTTCCACAGGTACCACAGGTTCCACAGGCGCTTTCCATGGCCTGTGGTGGGGGGCCAGTGGCACTTTCGATAGTCACAAGGAAATCCTGCAAAGGATTAAAGTAGAAATGCGGGTAAAAGGTCAAATATATTGATTCCCCACCCCCTGTTTTGATGATGATTTCAATATATTGTACTGTTCTATATTACTAGTTATTACTGTACTATATTTTTGCGCACTGAGCATTTCAATGTCGGCAGGCTATTCAAAGAACATCCAGCATAGGCTTCGAAGGCTTGAAGGCAAGGACCATTGGCAAATTGGCGTTGCGGCAGAGACACCTGCAGGACAGAAACAATATTATGGTTATATAACTTATGATTAATTTATTTATTACTATTATTAGTGTATCAGGTCTTTCAGTGTTCCGCTGGGACAGGCGGATGAGAAATCTGAGAAGGATCAGGATCTTCACGATCCTTCTGAAGTGAAGGGTGAATTGCTCAAGCTTTACTCTGCAGAATTCGAATGTCCCACAACTAGTTCTTCTTTTTGACTTGCGGCAAAGCCAGCAAGTCACGATCCATGACATTGTTTGCGTCATGCCTTCTTATTTCTTTAGTTTTTGAGAAACACTTGTTTGAGTCTGTCAAAGGAAGACTTGACCTGTGTATATCCTAGAATTCCAAGGGAAGTTGTTTGCCCTTCTCACGTTTCAGACTAGAAACTACTAAACAGGCAGGCCCAGCCGATCTGAGCAGTATATAGGCTTTACATGTGTTGCCAAGGAATGTGAGAACTTTTGCGTGAAGAGGTCACAAGCTAATCTTCTGACGAGATAACGAGGAAGTCACTCAGATTTTTCGTGTACATAAGAAGCAAATGGCAGTCAACACAATAAAAGGAAGAGTTTGCAGATGCTGAGCCAGTTTACCTCCCTTTGGTGCTGTTGGGTCTGCTAGACTGCCAGAGATGATATATGACAGTGATTGACAGTGTTTCTATGCGTGCAAACGCAGTGTTCCCGGCCGATCTGCAAAGTTATGGTCCAAATGGCAGTGAATTCCACAAAAATTGAGTGTCCTGTGTCATCCCAAGGGTAACAATGAATTCCTCCATCCCAAATCAATGCCAGGATCCCATTGATTGCCATGATCAAGCATCAAGCATCCTGATCTGGCTGAGACTCGAAACCCTCAAGTGGTTTTTGAGTCCCTGGTGCTTGATTGTAAAGGAATTGATGCCATTCACCGGCCACGCGCTGCCATGGTGATTAGGCATGGAACTGCAGCTTTGTCCCGGATTGGAAGGACACGTGCCAAAAAACTCAATGGCAATCTGGGGATATCTGGGGTCCCTGTAGCATGGAGGTAGCGCATCTAAATGCCAGGCAAGGGACCTATTGACGTCTATTGACATTCAATTTGCGATGTCCTGTGAGACCGCACCCGAGTGCCCTGCAAGGAGACACCCCTTCCTGTTTGGTGTAGCCATGTCTGCCATCAAAACCAGCGCCTCTGACTTTATGGCACAGACTGTAGTGGAGCGGAGGGAACAGGCGCAACATCCCTTTTGAGCCATGCATTTTGCATCATTTTGCAGTCCAAAGTGTCGGAAAGATCCAATGATTTAAATGATTTACTTCAAATTTACTCCATTCTTTCAGAATTCCTGATGCCATGCAGCTGAGCAGGTGGACCTACGTCGCAATCTGATCTTCTGCACTTGGGGCCTCCTCTACCTGGGCGGTGTGCAGTATTTCATGTCGCTTACCGCATTTAGATCATTTGGCGAGGCAAATGCTTCACTTTTCAGCTTCAATACCTGTCAGTAGCTGTCAGCTGTCAGTAGCTGGCCAGAGCTGATGCAACAGCCAAATGTGATCGATCCGATCCAAGTTACGTCCATCTCTTCGCCCGGCGCTGGTTTCCTGATGCGATGGCTTTCGCAGCAAAAAGCTGGCGCGCGAAGCTCGCGGACACTGCCGGCCAGCGGACGGTATTGAAGCAGGCCGATGGCAACGATTTGTTCAAGGAGTTGGATTATTTTCATTTGACCCTACAACAGTTTTGCAACATCTTTAACTCTTTTAACTCTTTTGCCTTTGATCCCAATTTGTTCTTTCATACCTTGAAGAACCAAGAGAGACTATTTTGTTTGCATTTTGTTTGCAGTGTCGAGCAGTGTCGAGGTGTTTCTGGATCAGTTTGTGCTCGGATCTCAGGGAATCAGAGCTCTGAGTGCAGAAACTCTGCTGTCAAGATCGAGTGACTCTGTCAAGGCACCATCCCTTCATCCTTTTCCCAGCCTTCTACCAAGTGAAGGAGTTCATTGAAGGTGGTACACCATCCGAAGGCCGAGAACATCCGACACTGGAGCGAACAAAGAGCAACTCACAGCCAAGCTCAGGTTGGCGGAAGTTTCGCCAGAATCAGGTGCAAGACCTAGATTTGGAATGGGAAGGGACATTTCATTCACCTGAAGATGTCAGCTACTTACAGCTACTTGGCTCATTCACCAGGTGGAAGACCTGAAATTAACCTGGTTTCTACCTCAGACTCCAGTCCCGTTCAGTGGCTTCAGTGCATGGGCAAGAAAAGATAAACACAAAGCAGACTGATTTGTTTCTATGCCAAAGATGAGTGTAATGTAGCCGAACGACAGCTGTCTCAGCATTCATTTCTCTAACAAAGTCCCTTGTAGCATCTTGTAGTGCTGTCGTAGATCAGGTCTGTGTGGATCCCAGTCTTTCTGCTGAACTTCTCCTTTAGCCCGAGGCTTTGCTTTCCCAAACTGATGAGTGGTGGGAAATAGTAAGATTGGACGCATCCAAGTGGAAAGCTGATCACTTTGATCACTTTCCAAGGTCCACTTTGGATGCGCGTGCCAGTCGTGGCGATTGTGTCCTTTGGTGGATCTGACGAGTTTTAGGGCAGAGTGGCCGGCGAGGGCAAGTTCAAAGGAGAACACCGCGATGTTGGAGCGCTTAAAGTTGGAATGCAAAGAAATGACTTTGAAACGGACCTGGCGGAGATGCACGTTCCATGTCCTATGTCGTGCCATTCCTTCGATCTGTTGTACTACCAACTCTGTAGACAGTAGTCGTTGGAAGCACTTGCCAGGCTTCACCACGGCTCTCTCCTGTCTCAGAGGCAGAATTGAATCTTGCTCCACTCTTCCTCTCTGCTTGTTTTTCAAGGTAGTTGTACTATGTTGTAGCCTTCAAGGATATGAAATATGACACATCTTTTATCTGTAATTAATTGCAGCGGAGGAGCACCAGAGCAATGATCGAAAGCCTGGAGAGACCTGCCAGGCCTACTGCGTGTCTAGATCCCAACTCTGCAGACAAGTTCAGTCCATATATTTTTGGAGCAAAACATGTCGCAGGTCAAACTTCGCCGCTAACAAGGTGGCGTTCGCAGAACCATTCGCAGCCAACGAGCCTGCGGAGCGGAGAATCTGGTGGCCTCTGTGTTCCAGAGACCACCTCCAAACATGGAACTGTTTAGGGCTAAGCCAGGCTGTCCAGCCTCGGTCTCTTCTCAAGGTGGGCAGTAGCGAAGTCTGATAGATCTGATAGAGATAGACTATAGATAGTTCAGTTGAGTCGTGTGAGTCGTGTGAGTCATGTTCAATGCTCCAAGTTGCTACCGATCTTGATGCAAGCATCGCTCCTGCGCGTCTGAAAACATTCAACATCGGGAAAAAAAGTCTTGATGATTCATATGCAAGGCAATGGCCATGTCTATTCCTGCCAAAGGCAGCAGGGTTCCATTTTCTCAAGTTTCTGAGATTTCCACAAGTGTCCCTTGCTGTTCACACTTTCAACGGTGATTTTTTGCTCTCTATCGAAGCAGAAGTAGGGCAGCGCATGGACAGAGCAGTTTATTCACAGACAGCAGAAAAGCACCTGTGTACATATCCAGATACGAGTAATGACCCATGATAAATTTCTGCACAGACAAAGGATTAAGGCCATGCTTTGGCAAGACAAGACAGGTTGCTCCTCTTTGGGGAATCTACTAGGTACAGCTTTGGAGTCACAATCACAGCTATATACGCAAGCCAAATCTGTAGCGATTCTTGTGGCCATTTTGTGTACAATACTACTGTTTGGATCTCAATGATTTCTGAGCCGTGCAGCTTGTTGTTTGTAGACCTGCAATTTTGACCTGTGCAGCATGCCACAGTTCGCATTGTAGGAATAGACGCCACAGATGTTTCAGTTTTGCATAGGTCCCTCAAGCTGAACTGTGCGACCACTTTATTCATTTGATCTTCATAGGGTGATTTCGGTGTTCGCCTGGCCCGCTAAGGTCTCTTCAACCACACGAATATGGAGACCACAGATGAGCCAACCCTGCAGGCACACTGAGACCATTCCAAGTCTTGAAGTTAGAGCAGATTCCACAGCTTCCTTTGCAGGAGATGGATACCGAAGGAAAGAACACAGATGCTGCATATGCTGCAGATGTTTCTTGGAGAACTCTTGGATTCTGAGACAAGTTTGGTTGGATCCTCTGGACCAAGTACTGTGTTGGGAACTGTGGCTGCCGGGCAACTGAGAGAGGAGTTTGTAAAGAATCTGGTGACAGGCAACATTTAATTCTGGTCCACAGGGTCGGTCTTACTATAGTAACTATAGTATATACAGATATACAGACATGTATATACTGTTACATACTACACAATTATACACATGTATGACATACCTTGTACTCATAATGATCATAATGCATATACTTACGTATACTTACCATTGCTTATGCATTGCTCCATGGAGTGGCCAGGCTGAGCTGCAGTTCGAATCACCACCGCCAGCCTCTGAAGGCGAAGAGATCGAGGTCGAGGCCAGCGGTTCAGTTGCCACGTCCGTCGTGCCGGTCCTGTGAACTCAGGAGGCAGACGAGACGATGCCGGTGACACAGTGTCATGGCAAGAAGAGGATTTTGCTGTGTTGATCTGTGTTGTATTTTAAAACCCATTTCTCTGTAGTTGGATGTGAACTGTTGGAGACATGAACTATAGTAACTATAGGCTATAGGCGATATATATATATATATAGAGGTCCTATAGATATTCCTGCCCTGTGGGAAACATGAGAAACAGTGTGAACGACGGAGATCTCGTGACTAGCCTTGACTCACCTCCATGGTCAATGCCCTGACCCGAAGTAGGGCGTTGAATATGTTGAATGTTCCACACATCTAAGGCCTGATGTCTCGCATCCTGAGGAGGCTCGCAAAGGGATGAGCTTTCGATGGTCTGACAGATTTGGGAGCTCGGAGTCTCGGGTTGGGTTCGTTCAAAAACTCTGGCGATAACTTCTTTGTGCTTCGATGGTGCATTGTTTGCTTGTGCTACTTGAATCTACTTTATGATCTTTATGGGTTATCAGGACACCTTCCTGAATTCCTGGCGTGCTCCCCCTTGCTGGCCCTTGCTGTCAGCTGGGGTCGGATTTCAGTGTCGAAGTGATTCATGATGTGCTTAGAAAAGCTGGGAACTGCACTGAGATTGTGACGTGTTCAGTTGATGTTTCTGAGATTTCCTAAAGCCACAGGAAGCTGTGGCGGATCCTCAATCCGTGGAACCAGAGAGTCTGAAGCCAGAGCCTGTGGAGCCCATGGAGCCCATGGAGCCCATGGAGCCCGAATCAACGGAAGCAACGGACCCAGAGCCGGCGTCGCCACAAGAGAAGGACCTGCCGGAGCTGAAAGCTCCAGAGCTTCCCAAAGAGGCGAGAACTCCGAGAAAGATCGAGCCAGTTGAAGGAAGTAGACATAGATCTTACAATGTAGAAGTATGTAGAAGTCACTTGCTATATCTTGGACATAGAAATTCAAAGGAATCAAATGATATCAAATGCGATTTCATTCGATTTCTTCTCGGATTCGTGTGGAACTTCTTTGGGTGGCACTCTACTCATGCTCTACTCAGGCGCAAGGACCTGCGCCAAAATTGAGGAACTTTTTCCGGCGCCATGCAGAGGAGATGGAGATGGGTCCAGATGGGTTTGGGATGGCTTTGGATAAATTGTGAGACACAGAGGATTTCATGATTTCATGACTAAACGGACTAAACTGACATTGCCTCCAAACTCCTTGAATTTCCATGAGTTGTTATTGCGAGTAAACCATGGTAACCAATCAATGTTGTTCAGATCACGTGGCATCGACCCAGGAGGGTCGCGGACACAATCCTGTGAGCACTTCGAAGATTGGCAAGATCGTCGCTCCGGCGGTTGAGATCGTGGAGAAGGTGAACGAGGAAAATGGCGATGCTGGCGATGCTGATGACGAGGCTCAGATTGGAGAGGAAATGGAGCATCCTGCGGAGCATCCTGCGGAGCCGGCGGTAGACGTGCCTGAGCAGCCTGAAGAGCAGCCTGAGGAGCAGCCTGAGGAGCAGCCTGAGGAGCAGCCTGAGGAGCAGCCTGAGGAGCCGGAGCAGCCCGAGCATCTTGCAGAGGAGCTTGAGCAGCCTCCAGAGTCAGAGCTGGCCAATATCGACAAGGCCGAACAGAGCCCAGATCAGTCTGAGGCGAAGCTTGACAACAGTCTTGAAGACACTGGAACCCTGACAGAGGATGCAAAAGTGGAGGGACAAGAAACAAGTGCCTTTGCCGCATTTGAACAGATTTGAAATATGATGAGTACATGACATTTGTAGTGGAAAATGACAATGTGTCTAGCTGAACCCTTGCTTCATCCCCGCCATTCCTTAATGTCCCAGGCCGTCCATTCACAGAGGCTGAGGAGGCTTCTGGACCTTTAGATCCAAAAAGGATACTTGATACACTTTTCATTGCGCGGGTCATCCATAGTGACATATTTGTATATATTTGTCACATTTCAATACATTTCACTTGTATAGAGGCCTGTGTCCCAGAAGTACCAGCATCTGGACGTGCAAGTCTTCGCAGTTCCGAGCCTGAAAGAAGGTGCCCAAATGTTTGAAGAACCATGGGAAATGATTCGACACACGAGGCAAACTATGTTGAATTTCAAATCTGCATAAATCTGCTACCTGCAACTCTTGGCACATTGTGATTCCAAGGGTAGGAACCGGGTAGGATGCAGCTGCAAAATGGCAATGCACAGCCAGGTCCAAGTCAGCTGCTCCCTTCTTGGTGCCTCAACAGTGTCTATTCGGTCGAGGACATGTTGTGAGCATTATAAACAGTTATATTCGTAATTCCCTCGCGCTCCACCCGGTAAGGATTTTCTAGGTGGGCGCATCATTTTCCCGCCAGTTCAACTTGAAAGGCGATTCAGCCTGCTTTCTGTCTTGCACGAGGCAGAGATGCCAGAGCAGCGTGAGCTGGCAAGGCCTTGGAGAGATGTATTGCCAATGCTACTGTCACGCGTTTGGACCGTTTGGCAATGAAAGTAGCTGAAAAGAAAGACATCTGAAATGACCCATGCCTTAAGAAATTATTCCAGGCTATCAACTAGGTTATGGAATAATTTCTTTTGGAATAATTTTCAAGGAATAATTTTTGAGGGGGGTAGGTATACGATTATGCATGTTGGCATT
>Ga0126342_10007419_pt1 | contig 19575 bp, 16 predicted proteins | sample Cyp1metagenome_FD_92528 | JGI IMG/M metagenome (GOLD analysis project Ga0126342, IMG submission 92528) | Coral microbial communities from Lord Howe Island, Old Settlement Bay, Australia - Cyphastrea 1 metagenome | ecosystem: Host-associated > Invertebrates > Cnidaria > Coral ... | reverse complement strand
GAAAGGGACAATACATCGGTTCAGTCAATTTGTGCCAAACTGGCTTTGGTATTGAAGGATGCTTGATATGCAAAACCAAACAGGAACCACAGCGCCTAACCTCAATCAATACATGAATTTGAATGAATTTGAAGCAAATCATTCGACATCTTTGAACAACAGCTTGGTAGAGTTTGAACCTGAACCTACACATAGAAATTCTGACCACCTCAACAATTATCCCCTTCATTCAATCCAAACATTATCACAACAACCTCAACAACACATTTAGCAAGATAATCAAAAAGAAACAGTCAAACATTTCAAGCTATAACGTGAAGAAAAAACAAAGCAACATCCCACCTGACCTTTAACCTGTCTAGTCCTAGCATCCCTGTTTTACCATGTTTTCTGGGAAATTCACAAATGCTATGCCATCTGGTTATTTAGCATAGCCATGGAAAATGGAAGAAAATGGCCCATTTATTTTATAGATGGTTTACCGAACTTAAAAATGGCTGGATCTTTCCATGGCAAACTGTTAGTCATAACCAGATGGTACCCTTTCTTCATCGGCTGGTCTGAGCGTCCCCACTCGGCGATGAATTCTCCACCAGGCGTAGCCCGGAGCGCGACAAGCTTCGTTCAAAGGCCACACGTTTGGGCGGTCGCATGGGCTGTGCGTAGTGGCCTCGACATGGCACCGGTGGCCCCGGTGGCACCGCTTTTTGTACCGCTTTTTGTTGGCTCAACCGGTGAGAAAAAGACATCTACATAGCCACCCAAAATGTCTTTTGCCATGAACTTGGGTCCTGTGACCCAGTTTGATTTCGTTCAACCCTTTTCTTTTGTTGGATGAAACTGCCAAATTGATCGGAATAGCTCTACATACCTCTACCATCCTCTACCTATGTACTCAGATAGCACACCAAATCATCCTCCATAGGACCACAACCAGTCTCCAGTTTTCTTAGTTAGAACCGCAGCCGGGCTGTCGCCCTTGGAATCCTTGGCTGCCGGACTTTGGTAGGTGGTCTGGCTCTTTGAACTCAGTCCCAGCGTCTTATGCGCTCCCTGCCATGGGCTGTGAGCCCGAATCTGGGATCCGTTCCACAAAAATCTGGCTATGAAATAGGGCGTATTACTAACAGTCACCCACCCAAATGGAGATAAATATACCATGTCATCATGTCTACATCTGATTCCTGGTTGTTGATTGCATATGTATCTACAATCTAGCGATATATCATGATATATGCATGTGATTATTTATTGTTGACTTCAAAATCTATCAAAATCTCGTATTTGAGTAGCATGTCTTGTTTGTTGCTTCGAAGTATCTTCATGTTCCCCCCATACCCCTGGAGGAACGTGTTGGATCTATGATCTATTCATGTTGGGTCACTTCCTGCGCGAATCCAGTGTTGAACAAGATCAGGCGAAGTTGGATACCCGGCCTGGTAAACGTTTACATAACTATATGGAAAATCACCATTTTATGGCTGGGAAAACTGACTATTCTATGGCCATGTTCAATAGCTTTTTGTATGTTTACCAGAAGTTATTTTCAATGATGAGATAGTGGGATTAACATGGATTAACCATGGATTACCAGAGATCTACCATCAACCATAACCCATAGGATCCATGTATGCTATATATGGTAACATTTACCATCAATATACCCCCAATGTTAGCATATATACCATACATATAGGTAATGAGGGTAAATTCTTACTACCAATTCTTTGATCCCCATTGAATCTCCCATCGCCAAGCACCAGGAAGTTGGTCTTCAACTCCACAGAGCCGTAGCGCGACATGCCGGCCCGTTGTGAGAAGCCCGTTGTGAAATGTGTTGAACAACTTTAGGAAACCCCATGAAAGCCCCATATGACACATCGGAAAATCCAGCCAGTTTCTGGTTAAGATGTTCCATGAAAAACCACAAAAAAATGATTCAGAAGCTTCGAAAGCAGCAAGGTATATGTGTGTTTCACGATGATTACCCAGTTACATATAGTTATAAAATGTTATAAATCTGTCACGTATTTGTCACATGAGATTGCTGTCATGTATCATTCATGGGCGTGTTTGATTTTCATTCTGATTAAGACAATACACCTAGGAGAGGTGGTTGTTTGGCCTCAAGAAAAAGCCATCAAGATCCCGTTTTGGGACACATTCGAAACTCTCTTTCATAACACAAAATGCTGGGTTGTTTGACTGTATTGTGTTCTTGTGTATATTACAGGGTGACCCGCAATTTGAATGTCCCAAAACTCAACCACAAATTAGAACCTTTGACATACTGCGCATCTGTTGAGACTTTCAATAGTTTCTATCAAGTAAATTGCCAGCTGCGACCCGCAAGATTCCAACGCGAGGACGATATTGTCAATCCACCAGCGCTCAATTATTGTCTATTTCAGCTATTCTGTGCTAAGGATTCTTAAATCTCCGTGAAAACAAAACACGAGAATGGCATAGAATGGCGTTTGTAGGAGGAATACCCAATGATGGCAAAGTCAATCTTAGACAAGATCAGGGGACATGTCGGGAACCCAATTCAGAGGTACCCAATTCGGTACCTGACATCTAATACATACAATGTATGTATAAGATCCATATGTTCCAGGCAAGGTAAACACACTTTTCTAAAGTAAAGCTTTGAATTGCTGGAAATTGCCACCATTGACAAAAACCCTGAACGCCAATGACATAGGTACCGGATCCCAAAATCATCGCCCAGCACGTGACACGTCCTTTTTGTCACGCGTTGCGCTCAGACGCATCACGGGGGACTGGGATGCCAATGCCTTAAATCTCCCAACACAATGTGTTCGAAACCTGGCACCAAACAACAAGTATTGCTAGGTATAATCTGGAAATATTACTAGACTGTTATTGTCTGAAGTGCTTGTCTGGAGCAAGAGGCTTCAAGTTGAATGGTTCAATTTTCAAGAAAACGTCGATAGTTCCCCAATCTCTGCCAATTTCCAATGCGAAACCCTCATTCAACGATTCCTTTGGGCATTTTTCGGGTTTTGGCGGCTGGTGAAACTCTGCCTGGCTTAGGGGTCTGAAGATGTCCCCTCCATCAGTCTTCCTCTGAAGGGTGTCTGAAACCAGGCTTCTATTTGATACCTGCGCCGGCAAAACATCATTGGGCGCCAAGAATTTGATCATTAATTGACAGTCAACAGCATCAGCGTGAAATAAGCCTATTGTTGCTGGTTGTTCACTACCCTTAATATATAATTTTTGGTTTCTAAATGCATGTTCCCCCTGACTTCAACATGGAACCCCCAAAAAGTGGTTTTGGAAGATGGATTCCTCTTGGATATGGCCATGTATGTGTATTCATATGTAAAAAACATATATATATATATATATCATAGTATAAATATCATAACGTGTGTGTTCCATGTGAAAATTACGGTCTACCGGTCGACATATCAAGTGCTTCCTGGCTTTTGTTCATCACAAATCAGTCGCCACATGTCGCCACAATGGTCCAGGACCAGGTGCCAAGCCACACACGCTTCGAAGAGCGTCAGGAAGTGCCCTGGGATGCCCTGGGGTGAAGCTGAAGGTCCAACAAAACCATGTAAACCATGTACCCTCTGGTTATTTAACAGTTTGCCATGGAAAATCCACCCATTTTTAAACCATCTATTTCTATGGGCCATGGCTTAACCATGGCGAGCTGCTAGTCATAACCAGATGGTAAAACTCCAGGAAAATGATCACCAACTACTGCATGGGCTGAAGCGCCGTTGAAACACCTTCGGACAAAGGAATGATTGTGTTCATGAACACAAACTATGGGTGATGAACTTTTGTGTACATATATATATATATATGGTGCGCAACGCTTTGGGGGCCCCATATATATATACATATATATATATACATATATATATATACATAATATGTTTATAAACAAAAAAATGAATCTAGATCTCCGACAAATACCTGGAGTTGCCCGGTGGCCTCAGTACCTACCTAACCTCTCATTCAAAAATTCTTCCATCCCAATGCTCGATTCATCCTGCAAGGGGGAAATCCATCATTTCTGTTCCCAGCCACTCAACCTCCATTGAAAAAGGGGATTTTCCAGCCAGCCTCCAGTTTAAAAGCTAAATCTAAGGTGGTCAACGCGCCAGCTGTGTGCCCAACGCGGGCTGCTTCACTTTGGCTTTCAGTTGAAAGGTGTGGATTTCGCCGCCAAGATGTCTCACCAGGTGTTATTTTTAAGGTTGGGTTCCGAGTAGAATAAACACTCTTGATATATGTATGTACAATTTATCACATATACACAGAATTACGTTACACTAGTATGATCTAGTCACTGAGGAACTATGCAAATTCATATGTAAACAGAATCTGATACTACTACATGGCACTTGGCGCCCTTAGCCCTTAGCCCATGCTCCAATGAGATCGAGAGAAACGCCTGCACTTCATTAGTAGCCACCCTTGCTCTTGCCTGTCAGGCTTGAACTCCGGCCACACAACTGGGCTTAACGAACAGCACGGTGTGACTGGAAATCAACACACACTGGGACTGGGAACATGATTTTGCAGTGCTTCCATTTCACGCTGGTTCCATTCTGGCAGCATTTCTTCTACATCTCAGAAACATTGGGATCAAAAGAACATCGAACAAATCTAGGTAAAGATAAAAAATGAAAGGTGGGTACAAAAACAAAAAGACTCCTGGAAAGTGTTCAGGGGAGGAGCAGTGGCAGTAGAGTCGTGGCAGCATCAACCAAAAGGATATATTACTATCAAGCATTATCATAATTATCAGCAATATTTAAGTGATGGCGGTGTAGTGGTACATCTCCCATTTTGGGTTTATCATTATTATTACCACTACACCACCCGCATCACATTATTACATGATCTATATATATCATATTGGTAATAAATATTAAATATTACATATTATCAATATTATCCATATATATATATATATATAATTATATATATATTAGTATACATTATCCATATTATCTATATATAATAGTATATTATCCACCACCATTACCACGAAATATTTTGGGGTACATCTCCTTGTTACAAGCCCCCTGTATAGATCATCTCAGAAAGTCTCCCTAGATTTGCGGCCCCCAATCTCTGGATTTGCCGAAAGGAAAATGGATGAATGGATAACAATAAATGAATAAATGAAAAACATCTGGGTTATATTTGATAACAGCTATATAATTATATAATACAGTTTAAAATATCAATATATATATACTGTACGTATATATATATACGTACAAGATCGTACAAGAATCACCGACTCCGCCAATGCGAGTGGGGCCGATGTTTTCCTCACCTTTGCCCTTGCCGGAGGACTTTCCACCAGACTTCCCGCCAGACTTTCCACCTCAGGCACTGAACAGGGCATGGCACTTGGGAAACCGCGGATTTTCGATGGATTTTGCAGATACCGTACGCTTTAAAATCGATTGTTCCTTATTGTACTTGCAATAAACAAACACATTTATATACAGTATTAGGTCAACAAAAAGCTGCCTAGATCTGACCGGCATGTGCCCAGGACCCTTCGATTTTCGAAACTGGAGCAGAGGGGGAAAAAACACATACATCAAATTGCTCCCTCCAGCAAAAAATATTTGGGGCAATCTCACGATTTGGAATCTCCGAATTCATCAAGAATCCAGAATATTCACTAGTTGATCAATTCTATCTTCCCTTTCCCTACTCTTCTATTCAAACGGCCACTGGGTTATTCCTCATATGGCTATGAAAATTTAGGGACCCCTAAACTTACTCATCATGATCCCAGTCCCAACCACTTGTTTATTCAGGGGATTTGATCATTGGACCCAATTGGAAGCGGCCATTGGCACGTTTTCCCCAATGGTTTTTCCCACGACTTCCTCCAAGCGGCCGCCATAAGAATCATAGGAGGACTTGCCCCAGCCCTTGCCGGACGACTTGCCGTAGCTCTTCTCCTGGCGCCGGTTACGAGACGTGAGACGTCGCGATGGGCCATGGCCGCAATACTTAAAGAGTTGTTGATATACATGAATCATTCATCATGATTTAGTTAGTTAGTTAGTTAGTTAGTTAGTTAGTTGGTTAGTTATTTGGTTAGTTATTTGGCTAGTTAGTTAGATAGTTCGTTCGTTAGTTAGTCAGCTACTTAGTTTGGAAGTTAGTTAGCCAGTCAGCTAGTTAGTTAGTTTGGAAGTTAGTTAGCCAGTCAGCTAGTTAGTGGGTGAGTGGGTGAGTGGGTTAGTTGGTGAGCTAGCTGGTGATCATGACTGGGCTGTAATACCTCATTGTTTGGTATAGTGTCAATGGGAATTGCAGGATCCTCAAATGGAGGTACGTTAGTACCATCTTTCTGGCCAATTTTTTTGGGGGGATATCCCCTTACATAGGCCTAAACAAAGGCCATATATATGGTAGTTACCTCCAATGAATCGGATTATTGGATGATTACATGTTATAACCCAGCTATCACCAGTTGAGGATTCCTCCATGCCCATCTAACTTGAAACTCCGCATCAGGATTCCTTCATGCCGAACTCCCCAAGATACATTTGAGGATTCTGAAAAGCTGGGTAAATGAAGAGGAAAATCGGCAATTTACCCCTTCTATCAATGATTTACCTCTAAGGTTGGAGCAACCCTATCTTCATTGGAAAGACCCTGAATGCCTAATAAATGAATGTAAATATGCAAAGAATATCCATCGCTACAGCAGAATACCAAGAGTAGTTGACCCTGTGTATCTACGTTCCTGCTATAATATATGTTTTTCCAGTAAATTCCATCCCCCAGATATTGTAAGAATCCAGCTTTGGGGACTTTAAAAGGCAACATTCTTTTGTGTATATCCCTTCATACTCCATGCATGAATGTCCCATGTATTCTCAATATAACCATAATCTATATATCAACCTGAAAAAAATCGCCCTTTTGGGATAGTTACCCCAATCTTAAGCATCATTCATCGTGACGTCGCAACGTCAGTTCGTGATCAATTTCACAAACAAAGTCAAAAAGGTGATATAAATATCCCAGAAGAAAATATATTCATAAAATGGTCGGTTCAACTGAATCTCCCACTATACATATCCCAGATATATTGTTCACTGAGGATTATCCCCTCCATGATACGCTCGCTCCTCATAGCCCCAATCATCGTAGGATCGCCCTTTGCCTTTTGATTTGCCTAAAGGAAAGGGGGCTGCTGCTAGCCGACAAAAAAGGCTTCCCTTCCTCATAGTATCATTGGGTCAGTTTCGGCTGAAGAATCTAGAGGAAACCAACCAAGAAACCATAAGAAACCATGGTTTTTGTTCTTGATGGGTGTTTTTTTAATGTTCCCATCATCCAAGTGCAGGATCATATCAAAACTATAAAACTCCCCAGTTTTACCCTAGTTTAGCAGCGGACACATTCTTTGGGGAATGTGATCAACGCTCTCGTGAGTTGGTTAACCGTCCCAGCTGGCTTTGGTTTGTATCACGATAAACGCTGTAGTAAGCTAGTTACAAGATATTAGAAGCCAACTTGTCTATATATAAGAAAAATGAAAACTAAAACATGGTTGAAACCATGAGATCATAAGCATGGGACCCCATTCCCATACACTTCCCATCCTACTTAAGTTTCAAAATGTTTCAAACATACATGGGAGTGGTATAGGAAATGATCATCAGAAATTGAGTAAAATCATAGAGAGTCGCTGGAATATCCACAAAAAAGCACCTCTGATTGGTGGTTTCCACATGTTTCAACCCATCCCAAAAAACAATAGAAATTGATAGAAATTGATAGAAATTGATAGAAATTGGGGATCATCATCCCATATATATACTATAGCGGACTACCACTTAGAATATTATAAATTATTTGAATAAGATAGAATATGGTTTTTTTATAGATTTTATTTGGTTCAGATAGCAGTTAGAATATACCCTTTAATAATGCAGATAGAATATGCCAAAAAATATGTCCGTAACAATAAATAACCAATATTTTGCAATACGTCTCATCAAAAACACTATTATTTTGCAATGCGTATCAGCAATCCACACTTACAGTACTGCAATTGTAATCTCACTGCATGTATATATATATATACTAAAGCCTACTGTACTATACAACCAGTCCTAAACCCGAGATTTCCTTCAACGTTCTTTTTGGCCACCCTAGCGCTGTATGGTACTCTGCTGTACTAGTGCCTGAGTACATCAATGGATCTGTGCGGAGATCTCAACAGAACAAACACAATACTACAGTAACAATATACAGTACAATATTCAATACTATAACGTAACTGTACTGTACACCAAAAATACAATACAATATAGTGCTCATATTCTCTTTCATTTGGATTTAAAACCAACACTTCTGACCGCACCCATACAGATTCTCAAAGCGTTCATGCGTACTTTGCTGCACACGGATTGTCCAGCAAAATAGGTGTGTTGGGGAAATAAGAAAACACATTTGTCAATTTGCATTACCTGTCTTGGTTTTAAAAATCTTCATGTTGATGCTGGTTCGATGATTTTCCCCCAAAACACTCAGATCGATACCTTGCAAAGAGCTTCTCCCTGGAATCAAGAGGACTGATTGTTGTATGTTATAAGTTCTTGTATCATACGTAGTGCAGTACTGTATATTTATCTTATTGTTCGTAATGATTCATAATAATATTCTAAGTGCATTCCATCCCAGCAAAGTGAAATATTATTAGTTTTCTTCATGACCAAGTTACTACTGTATTCTCTTTCATGTTGATTTAATGATTTTCCCATACAATATCAGATCGATACATCGCGAAGAGCTTTCCCTAAAAATCAACAACACTGGCAGTTGTTTGTTATGAGTTACTTTTTGGTTCCCTGTGCACTACGTACAATACATTGATTTCATTGGTATTAGTAAATCATAGTAATATTCTAAGTGCATTCCATCCATACGAATTCAACTATAGTACGGTATTTTGATTTCATTACTGCACAGTAACATCCATTAATCCTACTGAAATTCATATGATCATATAATTCAACCTTAAGGTGAGAAGGTCATAGCCATGGAGTTTGCCAATCTGGCTTTTTTTTTGGTTTTGTACCAATTGGATATTACGATGCGCTAAATTCTGATCCGCAATTGATCCCGTGCCATCCTGTATGGGTGCATAGATCTCAACAGAAATCAAACACAACGTCCAACATATAACAAATGAATACTGTAGAACATCATTCAATCGTATTCCTTTGCTGTTTGAATTTCAATCAGTTCTGTAGCACCCAGACAGGCTCACGTCGCATCTCATTGTGCTTCTGCGTACTACACGGTGTTTTGCTGTACTCTATTGTACACGCTTGGTCCAGTCAAAGAACGGTGTCTTTGGGGATATGAACATCAGTTTGTTTTCTTTAATAGTAACCTACTGTACTGTGCCATATATGTTTGGTTTCAAAGACATTCATTGGGCAAATGCTGGTTTGTTGTCTTTCGGTATCCCACGCAACACACAGATCGACGCATCGCAAAGAGCTTCCCCCACTGGAATCAACAAGTTGGTTAGTGTATGTTATGACTTACTTTCTGGTGTAGTACTGAATTTTGTTTGTTATAGTGAATGATAATGATATTCTAAGTGCGTTCCCTTGCACCATATTCAATTATTTTCATTGTGAGGTCAACCTTCTTCATACTTAACCAAGTTATTGTTTCCCTCTGATCTTGGGTTAGTGTGACATCATTGTATTATGATTTCAATTTCAAATCCCACACTAATCAAATAAGGTTATTGCATTATAAATTACCATAGGAAACCCAATAGGTGATATTCTAAGTGCATTCCATACTGATAAAAGCTAATAAAATGCTACACTTCAGTCTTGGTGGGGAGGCTCCTGATGACGAAGTTTGCGAATCCTGCCAAGTTGGCTTTTTACTAGTTTCACATCATGTTTCTCTGAATTCTCATTCATGTATGACTCTAGCATGAGCTCCATCACACGCAATAGTGCTTGCCAAGAGGTTCTAGATTTTCCATAAGACCTGCTGTAGTGAATGCCATTGCAGCTTCCCGATCTCCATACCTGAGCACCAGGATGAATGCCAAGATAGCACCCAGGAGGACGTACCGATAAGCCCAAATCCTTCAAGCGAATGTACTCGGCTTGCTTCTCCACGGCTGGTACGCGTAGAGCCGGGCCAGTAGTGCCACCTTCACTTGGTGCATCGGCTGCTGCATCATGATCTTCACCTGGTTGATGGTGTGAGCTACAGTTTGCACTCCAAAAGATAGTGAGCTGAATGAGTACTACATTGTAAAAATGATATTACTGTACTGTATATACTGTACAGTAGTTGGATTCAAAATGTTTGTCCAAACTTGTTTACAGTACTGTACAGTACACTCTGTACTGTACTGAACAGTATCTGAAACCAACCCAAGTGACCTTCAGAGTCAGAGTCCGAATCATTGAACCATTCTATTTCAGCTTCATCCATGTGATAGTTCTCTTCATCCATGTTCTCATCGTTGCCATGCGGTTGGTCGGGAACATCTTCAATGTTCTCACCTTGATCTTCGGCGCATTCTTTGTCACATAGTGCATGGTCTTTCAACAAGTTTCCTGCATGGCAAGGCACAGGAGATATTGTACTGTACTGTACAGTAATGCGAGAACGAACCTGTTGTTGATATTTATGATAAGGTATTATATGTTGATTCTCATATTCTAAGTGCATTCATCAGGCTCTCCACTCAGTATATTTTGTTTACAGTATAGTATTTGCCATCACATATACAGTAATGCAAAACCAAATTTTGCTACTATATCCAACCTGAAAAGTGATCCACCTCCTTTGGCACAACGTCACTGACCGGCTTGCTTTGCTGCAACAGACGAAGCTTCCATTCTTTTCCGCAACCAGTTGTCACACCAAGTTGTTCTGCATCATCACTCATGTGTATCACAAGGAGTAGACAGTGTTTCTTCAACGTGCTTACAGACTTGGAAGCAAAGTTCACAACTTCTGCATTCCTCCGTTTGTCGAAAACAATGCTGCGGGCATTGCTGGAAATGAACTCATCATAGGACTTCTGCTGTTTCGGTGGCAGTTTGGTTTTGCCTTCCAGTAAACGTTTAGCTATTCGTTCTTCCCACACAGTGGCCTGGTTTCGCCACTTCAAAATGGCCTTGTCTATCGATGCTCTGGTCCAGATCGGAAGTGGAATTGGTTCTGAGTCAGTGGTTGGATCCGAGATAGCCCAAAAACTCAAAACCTCGCCTTCCAGCATAGGTGCATCACTTTGCTTATCCTCAGCCCCATCAACGATAGGCAACTCATTGAACTTGCATAGCTCAGCCAGTTTGCCTTTGACAGCTGATAGGGCCTCAGTTGCAGCAGCAAGATCTCCATCATGGTAAAGTTCAGCAATCCATTCAAGGCTGATGAGACCACGGGAGGACCAACTCCACAGGATTAACTTTCCGTCGGAATACTCAGCCAGCTTGCGAAGTGCAAATGCATCAGCTCGTAGTGAACATTCGATGCTTAGCCTTGCCAATGCTGCGAGATCCCGTACAGTATATAGTACTGTACAATATGACAGTATAGTACTATAGAGGGTACAGTACTGTATACTGTAGTATAAAACCTAACGTAGCCTATATTCTAACTGCATGCCCTACTGTATATGTGTTAGTTGCAGCCTAGGAAACGACATTCTGTTGTTTCCGTCCACTGCGATGTCAAGCTGGTCCATGGCATGACGTAGCTCCACTGCATCTGACATCCCTGCATGTGCTTTCTGGAAAGCTCTGCGCATCAGGTGGTACCACTGATGAAATGCGTCATTGGGGGCACCAGTGGCCCCCCAACCGCCAGGGATTGAAATTCTTTTTTGGCTGTGATGCGAGCTGGAACCACCGTGTAGTAATATGCAATTGGCTTCCTTTTCGAAACGATCTCTGATTTTTTCATACATCAGGCACCCATGAACCGCTGCAGCATCACAAAGCACCAAAGCTTTCGCAGACATTGGCAAGTTCAAAGCCACTCGTTTTCTTTTCAATTCCTAGAGTGATGTGCCAAGTATTGTCTACAGTATTACTGTACTGTATACAAGACTGTAGTACCGTATAGTACTGTATACTGTATTGTATGGTACTATAAAACAAAACAAAACATTGCATATACTGTGTTGCAAAATAGACAAAGTTCCTCCTTGAGAAACTCCAGGTAATGAGCCAACGTTCCAGAAGTCCACATGTGGCTACCAGACTCGTGATTGCGAGCAATATAGAGCACTCTACCCAACTCATTGTTCATCTTGTGGGCGACTGAGTCTGGCCTCGGGGTTAGCAGTTATATGATATTTACTGTAACTGTAAACATTAGGGTGGGATGCAGTTAGAATATGTGTTTTTTATAATAGCTAAACTATTATTTTGGTAAAATCAATCTACTACTCTCAGTGTACTGTACTGTACTGTAACCACCATTTGTTATAGGAAGCTCACAACTTCTCAAAGGGATCCTGAAGGTACTGTAAGTGAAATCAAATGCAACAATTGTTCTGAATTCTTTGTACTGTACTGTAGTACTATAATGCTTTATAGTACTATGTTGTACAAATACTACTGTATACGATACAATATCACTAGTCAGCAGGAGGATAACATTTACCTGTAAATATTAGGTTGGGATGCAGTTAGAATATGAGTGGTAAAAGAAATATATCCCTCTTAGTATAACACAGCTAAAACAAACTACTATACTGTAACCATCATTTGTTATAGAAAGGTCACAACTTCTCAAAGGGATCCTGAAGGTAAGTGAAATCAAATGATACTACTGTTCTGAATTCTTTGTAGTACTTTGATGGTATATAATATATAAATATGTTGAAAGATTACAATATATTATGTATACTGTATAGCGCTCTATCTACTGTACTGTATTATACTGTAAGGTAGTGCTCAACATTGATTACAGTAGTCTTCCGAAATTCTATTTGGAACCACTGAGGTTCCTACAGTACATGCTGTGTAGCCGTGATGTAGGCACGTCCAAGCGTGCCATCTGCAAAGCTGAGCGTTGTCGTTGTTCTAGCATTGCGCTGGTACTCCACTGGTATCAGCGTACTCTGGGCACATAGGGTAGGGGCTTGAGGACCCTTGGGCTTTTGGTCACCGACATCTACTGGTATCTCAAGAGCTTTTCGGATATTTCGAAGCATTTCCTCTGTGGTGGGTTTATGCCTATCCTGTTTCAATTCTCCAGCAAGTTCAGAAGGCTTGAAGAGAACACGTTTGGCTGGTTCATAATGAGTCGTCCATACTTGGTCAAAATGACACATCAATCGTGGCTCTACCTTCTCTTTGGAAATCAGTGTAGCTACATAACTGCGAACTGCACACATCGAAGGGTGATCGTAGGACAGGTGCCGAGTTTGCTTGGACACACTGGATGATTTCAGACCCAGCTTTGCACAAATTCGCTGAGAAGCTCTCCTTAGTCTGGCAGAGCAAGTGGATGCAGGCGCTGCACAGTGCAGTACTGTACATGTAAGGTCTACAATCATGTACTGTAGCGTAATATACAGATGGTACAGTACTGTACTGTATTTGGTGTACTGTAAAATCGAACGATTTTGCATTACTGTATTATACTGTACAATATAGCACTCTATTGTGCTGCACTGTGCTGAAACCTTTGCGATCCTACCTTGGTCAGTAGATTGTGTTGAAATATTTCATATTCTATCTGCATTCAATTACAGTACCTACGGCACATTCTTGCTTATAGTAGGTTCAGTGATGTACTGCAATGCACTCATTATTGCATACTGTATGCAACCTGGCTTCCGCAAAGACTCACTGTTGGTTGAAATTTTGCATTGATGCAGCGAAGACCTCAGAACCTCGAAGTGTGAAGCAGAAGCCTCTTGCAACGCACAATCCGGAGATGAGCCAGCTACAACCAACTCATCATGTGCCTTGACGACTTGGGTACCTTGTTCACCAACCTCAGCAAATAGTTGTGCAAGTTGCTCATTCCAAACATACACAAGCCGGATCAACACAGAAGAGGCGAAGTCATAGGTCACTTCTTCACCAAGATGAATTCTGTCCATAAGTAGGGATTCAAGTGCTAGCAAGAGAGGCAGTGGAACTCTATGATCACCATCAGATACTTTGAATTTGCTCCCAGTATGTTTTCGTACATCAATGCCAAGTATTGCTCTGACACAGTTGGGAACCTCACTGTAGATCTTGGCCTGCCTGGGGGCGATCTCGCAAAACATATCCCACTTATCTCTGATGCGTTTGCCACCCCAATGAGATTTGGCAAAACAACCTTGATAAAGTCCCTGTGGTCTGCCCTTGGACAGCATGTGCTTCTCGGGATATCGGATGTTGGGATCTTTGCACAACTCGTCGTACTCCTGAGTGGTAGCAGATGCTTGCTGTACTGTCTGTACAGTACTGTACAGTAACAAAAACCTGCACACGGTACTATAATGTATCACTGATAAATCTATTGTATTGTACAGTACTGTACAGTAAATTTATGTACTGTATTCAATAATTATTAGGGAGATGAGACTACAGTGCAATACAATGTCATATGTGCCATATTAGGGCTATCTAGGTCTGAATAGATCCAATACGAAACAATTTTCTTTGCAAATGTGTGCTTGGTTTACTGTACTGTACTGTATAAGGATTCACCCATTATATTAGTAAACGGCAGTTTGAAAAAACAAAAACATACTTTAACATAGATGAGATTCCTTGAATAGCTGCACCTTTTTCCAAATACTCACAGAGTCACCTTTTCCTGTACGGCTAACCTTGCGTTTCATGATTCCTGTATCTTTGTCTTTCTTTTCTTTTCTCGGTCTACCTTTGCCTCGGCCTTTGCCCTTTCTGTTTTCTTTTCCTTTCTGACCTTCTGTGTCACTCTCAACCTTCTCAACAATCTGATCCATTGACGGACCATCTTGATCTGGAGGAGGACGTTTCTTTCCTGATCTCTTCTCCTGAGGTGGAGGTGGAGGACGTTTCTTTCCTGTGATCCGACGTGTCACAATTGCCGCTGGAGGTTTCACTGGAGTTGCTGAGGGTGCTGAATCCAGTGCAGCAGGAACATTTGCACTATTAGAATCAGAAGCAGCAGACATTGAAGCTGCTTGCATAATCTCACGAAAGCCATTCCAATAGGCACTCAGCTCCTCATCAGTCATGTCTCTAACATCAGGTGGTTTCCAGGTAGATGGTGGCTTTTCAAAGTGTTTCCGTTCTGAATCCAGCACCCGAAAATGACTCCACATCACATCAAGCTGCTCAGTCGTCATGTCGACACTGCTGTCCTGCGCATATTCTATCTGCATTCCCTGCATATATATATATATTTATTTATTTATATATATATGGAATACATATATATTAAATATTTGGTTTGTGGTAGATAATATACTATTACAATACATTACAATATCATAAAGAAAGGATATTGTAGACAATACAAAAAATACTACAATATTCTGTATATTGTATTGTATATATATATATATACTGTATATAGTATATATATCTTGTATTGCATTCTGTACACGTAGTGTGCATGACAATATGGTTGCTTGGATATTCTAACTGCGTTATGATCTGTACTGTAATATCATTTTGTCATTCTGAAAAAATCTTTTGCATACTGTACTGAAAGAAACTAAATGTACGAGTCCTTGTGAAATGGTACTGCAGCAGGAGCTTGAGGAAACTTGTCACGTTTGCATGGAGTCATGTAGCTAGAAATAGAAGATTTCCTTTTCAAACTCGAAGCCGTTGTTGAATCAACTGAATCATCAAAGCTTGAGGGTCCATGACATTCTGAAGACTTGGCAGTGAAAGTTGGGCTGCAAGACGGCAATTCTGCGACTTCGGCGCTGCTCTGCTTTGATGCTGGTATCCCCCTAACATGATTCCAACCAATAGCATGCACCAGTGAAGAGATAAGCTGGGCTTGGGCACAGGTTGATGCAAAAGCATTCCCTGCTAGATCTTGAGCATCCGATGGTGATTTTCTGAGTATGTGATCAATTGCACTGGGCTCTTTGAAGTCTTGTTTCCAAAGCCCTTGACACAAAAACATTTCAGCTACTGTGACGTACCGATTCCAACGAACACTGAAAATAGGATGGCTAGGTCTGATGCAAGTGCAAATGTTCTCAGCATATTCAGCTTCCCATGACGAACTGGTGGACGTATCTACGAACAGATTGTTCGATCCATTCTTAAATGTGGCCCGTTCGAGAGCTTGGTTCACATTCTTTTCGGCATTTCCCTTAGCCGCACATTCCGGAATGGTTGAATCAAAGATATCATCCAAGTTGAAGCGTGTTTCACCAGCCATTGACCGTAGAGTTGCATACATATTTGCAGAAAAGATATCGGAGTCTTGTCCCTCATCCAAATCAGCTAGTCCATACACTCTGCATCTTCGTTGAGGCAGCAAGTAATTTTGCGCATTCAGTTTGGACCACTGGAAGATATAACCCAACTCTTTGAGATCTTTCTCAATCACCTGCAAGGACGGGATGGAAATTAAATCATATTCTATTGTAAGGGCATCCACATGTTCCAACAATACAATATATTATAGTACAGTAACCGAATGCTACCATAAGTACTATGTTGCACAAGGGTTGAAAACTAAAAGGTACCTAGACCATATTCTAAGTGCATCCAACCCCTGAGGATACAGTATACAGAACATGTTCCAACAATACAATAAGCGAATGCTACCGTAAATACTGTACTATATTGTGTTGTACAATGGTTGAAAACTATAAGGTACCTTGACGGCTGGTTCCTGCTTTGCTCCTTTGTCATCTTTGCTATAATCTGCAACACCGATCACGTTCTCGAAGAACAGGACGACAGGATTTGTGTACTCCATTGCATCAACCACTCCATGCCTATAGGTGGCACCAGAACATCCTTTGCCAGTCTTGTAACCTTCAGTCGGGCAACGGCATGCAATGACCGTTTACTGTACTGTACTGAACGACAGTATACTGTACTGTACTGTATTGTATTGTACTGTAAGCATTATCATGTGTTTTGTATTACAGTATGCATACAGTACCAAATCCTAATACTTTACAGTACTACTGTACTGTACTGTATAATGTACTGCATTCTGTACTGTATTTTCTACTCTAAGATATTACGTACTGTACGTACAAGTTGAAGTGGTGCCAAGAAACTTCCAACATATTGCTTTCTGTCTCGGAACATTTTTGAGATCATCTTGCAAGATGGGCCGGAAGCCAGAACATCACAAGCATCCGGCACTTTATGCTCACATTGGCATGAATAGCAGTAATGCGGTCGATCGGGAGAAGCAAAAATCTCTACGTCTCCAAATAGGTGCATGGTCTTGTCAAATCCGTGTGCTGACAAAATGAAGTCACGTTTCTTGGCATCAACTTCCACTGAGAAAATGTGTTGCACCTTCACCGATACCTGAGTTTTGCAACGCTCAGTCAGTACAGTACAATATTGTATACTGTATTTTACATTAGCTCTTATATTATATTCTAAGTGCATCCCACAGAGAAAACATAATCAATATACTGTACTGACATTACTGTACTATACTGTACTGTACTGCAAAATAGAAAATAACTTGCAGCACAGTAAAGTACTGTACTGAAATCAGAAACAAGCCACGTCGAACATTTGAGAAAGAGCATCGAAAGTCCAATGCATAACCGGTATGATCACATCAGTCCCGCTACATGTGCTGCCAATCGTAATGCATTTACCATCCAGTTTTTTCATAGTAGACATCAAAGCCTTTCTATCCGAAGCACTCAGTCTCTCAACAAAATACTTGGTTGTAGATTGAAGAGACATGTCTGGAAGGTTGGAGACCATGTTTTTCATCATCTGTTTCGAAACGGTGCGGTGTCTTCCCCTCAAATCTCCCTCCACCATAGTCGGAGCATCAAATTTGTGAACACGCTTGAATTTCCATTCGTAGAGACTCTTCTTCTCCACCATCAAACCTTGGCAGCGCGTGTACAGTACTGTACAGTACTGCACTGTACTGAACAATATGACAATGTATTGTTCCTTAAAGTAATCCGTATTACATTGCAATGAGGATACTGTACCCTGAAGACAAATGTAGTGTATTCCCACTATGTTTACAGTACAGTACAGTAAAGTACATTACATGTTGTAATTATTGTATCAAAGATTATTGCTAACCTTAGCCTAGAAACGTGATCTCCAAGCTTGTTTGAGTCTGGTGGTGCCAACACTGAAGGCCCAGCAAGACCGTAGTTGTGCAAAGGTTTTGATCATATTTCGTTCAACCACCAAAGCTGTTCCAAATAATTCAGTCCCACCGGATTCAATGAAGCATACAAAATCATCATCCTTTGGCTTTAGAGCCCATCCAAAAAGCCATGATGATTCTGCTGTTTCAGGTGTGCACAGAAATTCCCAGATTTCTTTGGAAATGTTCATTGCCAAGTACTCTGTTGTGGAATCATCCTCATATTCTAACTGCGTTGCCTCTTGCTTTTTGCTGCTTTGTGTTGAATTTTTCTGTCGTTTTGATGCTTCCTTATCTTCTTGGTCTGCAACTCTTTTAGTAGCTCTTGAGCCTGAAGCCTTCTCTGTTTCATTTTGCTTGTGCTGTGCTTGCTCTGGTGCTGGCTGCAACGGTTCCTTTGCCGAATGCTTCAGTTCTTGAGTAGCTTCTGTACGCACTGTTGGATGCTGTTGCCCATCCTCGTGCTGTGCTTTCTCTGATGCTGGCTGCAATGGTTCTGTTGCTGGGTGCTTCAGATCTTGGGTGGCTTCTGCAGGTGCTGTTGCATGTTGTTGCTCATCTTCGTGCTGAGCTTTCTCTGGTTCCTGTGTGGCTTCTGCAGGTGCTGTTGGATTCTGCTGTTCACCCTCGTGATGTGCTTGCTCTGGTGCTGGCTGCAATGGTTTTGTTGCTGCGTGCTTCAGTTTTTGAGTGGCTTCGGCAGGTGCTGTTAGGTGTTGTTGCTCATCTTCGTGCTGTGACTTCTTTGTTTCCTGTGTGGCTTCCGCAGGTGCTGTTGGATTCTGCTGTTCATCCTCCTGATGTGCTGTCTCCGGTGCTGGCTGCAATGGTTCTGTTGCTGAGTGCTTCAGTTTTTGAGTGGCTTCTGCAGGTGCTGTTGGATTCTGCTGTTCATCTTCGTTCTGTGCTTTCTCTGTTTCCTGTTTGGCTTCTGCAGGTTCTGATGCATGTTGTTGCTCATCTTCGTGCTGTGACTTCTTTGTTTCCTGTGTGGCTTCTGCAGGTGCTGTTGGATTCTGCTGTTCATCCTCCTGATGTGCTGTCTCCGGTGCTGGCTGCAATGGTTCTGTTGCTGAGTGCTTCAGCTCTTGTGTGGCTTCTGCAGGTGCTGATGCATGTTGTTGCTCATCTTCGTTCTGTGCTTTCTCTGGTTCCTGTGTGGCTTCTGCAGGTGCTGATGCATGTTGTTGCTCATCTTCGTGCTGAGCTTTTTCCGGT
>Ga0126342_10007418_pt1 | contig 19577 bp, 22 predicted proteins | sample Cyp1metagenome_FD_92528 | JGI IMG/M metagenome (GOLD analysis project Ga0126342, IMG submission 92528) | Coral microbial communities from Lord Howe Island, Old Settlement Bay, Australia - Cyphastrea 1 metagenome | ecosystem: Host-associated > Invertebrates > Cnidaria > Coral ... | reverse complement strand
TGATTATAATAGTGATTATAATAGTGATTATAATAGTGATTATAATAGTGATTATAATAGTGATTATAATAGTGATTATAATAGTGATTATAATAGTGATTATAATAGTGATTATAATAGTGACTAATAGTGATTATACAATGCAAACTGGAAAATCCCTGATAAATTAACTATTACCATCTGGTTATGACTAACATAGCGAACTGGGAAATCCCCAAAATAAATGGAGGCTTATAGCTGGGAAAATCATCTATTTCGATTAGGGCCATCGAAAAACCATGGCTATGTTAAATAACCAGAGGGTACTTCGAAAGTTCTCAAGGTTCTCTGAAAAGAGTAAGTCAATGAATTGCAAAGCCTCACAAGGCCCAACAAAAAACTCGTTTGACTGGTTCAGTATTTCGGAGTACATTAAGAAGTAATCAGTATTGCAACTACAACTAATTATTGTAAATTGATACGAATCATTGTACTAGTACATGGATAACTAGTCACTGATTGTACATTAATGACAACTTATTGATTATTGTAGATGAAAGACATTGTATTAGTATTTTCAATATGTTATAATCATTGCAATTATAACTGTCATTAAAATTACCTATAATTACTAATGATGGATTACAAATCATTATAATCCATCATTATAATCCATCATTATAATGTTTAGTATAAACTAAATGGAAATGATAATGGTTAGTATAGTCATTATAATGGTTTTTATTTATACTAACATACCAATATATTCAGGATGCTTCTTCACTATGATGGGTACTATTATGGCTTATTACTGGCTTATCTAGCCACAATGGCCATTATTGGTTATTGCTATGGGTACTATTCGGCCATTTGGTATTAGATTCTGGTGAAATCCTCCCATTTAGTATTATAGTATTAGTATTTGACAATAAAAACATAGCCATAATGATTACCCATTTCATTATCATTAAAAAGTTGCCAATGAAATTAGTAGTTCATTAACATTACTAATGATGGATTACTATTTATAGATTCCTAATGATCATTTAACATACCCATTGTCATTACAAATGATAGATTACCTGGTTGGTGGTTTGGAACTTTCTTCGGATTTTCCCCAATAGTTGGGATCCGATCGACCATATTTTTCATTAACCATCATTAAGCAATAACCACATATTAACCATTATTAACAGGAAAAATATTCCAATAATCGTTTTATATTGACCATGTATGGGTATTATAATGGTTGAATATTCCAATAATGATGGGTGTTCACCCCTTATGTTATTATAATGGTTTTATATTAACTAATCCATTAACTATTATAACAGCATTATATATTATATATTCCATTATTAACAGTATTTATTAACTAATCTCACCCACAAATCCAGGACGCCATCCCGAGGACCTTGCCAGTGCTGCCAGCGAAGCAGCACAGGTCTTGGAGGGCAAGATCTATCCGTGCCTCAACGGCAACGGCGTAAAATGATGGGTTCTTCAAATGGGGGATGTATACTGGGAGGATATATGATGTAGATTTATATAGATATTAATGATATATATATATATATATGTGTGTATATATATATGTATATTGGCATATCAGTGTATAGACTGCATATATATATTATAGATAGATAGATAGATATATATATATATTATAGATATATATATATTATATAGATATATATGATGCGATGAGTAATCAATATTTGCGCGATATGGGGATGGATTAAAGCCTAGTTTAGCACCGAAGGGTACCATTGTTTTGCCTGGTATCCTGTTGGGGGTTCTACCCCCAATTTGTTTGATACCTTCCTTTTCTGCGTAAGGCTTCCCATTAGCCCAGCTTTGCAACCCAACAGCGATGATATATTGCTGAATAGAATTATGTCACTTTAGTGTTTGGGCGAAATGGATTTCAAACATCCCAAGTTTGGTTGGTTCCCTCTTCAACATAGCTACATGGCTACATCAATGGGTCACTTTCCAAGGCTTGCCTTGGGTTTCGTGGCTGTCATGTGCAAGGACCGGAGGGTCAGCTATCCCAAAAGGCGATGGGAAAACCCATGGGAAAACCCATTACCAAGTTGGAGGATTGAAAAAAGATGTGTTCCTATTTGAAGAATGACATTCAAAGACTATATGATGCTTGGTGATACCAGTGATACATATTCAAAGAAATTGAGGCACCCAAAAGATCCACCAAGCAGGAGAGGTATCAGGCGAAGCTCCAGATGCTGCAGGAATGCTTCGACCAAGAGGTGGAGGAGCAATTCTTCAGTCAGCATCCTGTGTACAAGGCAAGCCGGCCCCAGGCCGCAAGATGATTCATGGGAAGCATTTCCTGGACCTGGACTACATTTGAAAACATCACATGTACGGGTCCATTGAAATGTTTTATGTACAGATTTAAGTAAATGTTTACTGAAGAGAAAGGCAGAAGTACTATGAGGATTATCATGGAGATGAAAATGATGAAAACACATCTATCCAATGTCTATCCAACAAGACTGTGCCATGTTTTGAAAGTTTTGGGAACGCCGAGGACCCCCCAGGACAGGAACCATCAGAAAATGTTCCCATCATATGACGACAACTCACTGATCGTTCATGATGATGGTATCCCTAGTCGTTTGTTGGAAGTCTCCATGTAAGCCTGATATAATGTGGATAAAACGATAGTAAACCATCCCCCAGTCACCATTTTACCCACAGTCTCCAAATGTCCATTCAATAGCTGGGCTTCTTGGGCTCTCATGCCAGGCAGTGGCCCACCACTGCACGGTGCGGCATTTAGCCAAGCAGCTCAATAGGTGCATCGGGTGTACCATGGTTCATTGCCTTGGTTTCAGGGGGAACTCTATAGGGAAATCCTGGGGATTTCACCAAGCACCTGGGGTCAGATTTGGGGAAGCTAAGCAGCATGGTACCCTCTGGTCATGGGAAAATAGCCCATTTACTTCGATGATTTTCCCATCAACTGCATGTACCGAAGATTTCCACTTGCTGTGTTTGATGACTGAAGGGTAACTGTTGATTTTGTGTTGTGGTACTTTTCCAAAAATGTTGTAGCACCATCTTGTTTGCATCCCCATATTGGCATATCTTGGCTGCGTATATCCATCCCATTCCATCCCTATCGGAAAGTTGAATTCGCTGGTGAAGTCCTTTTGTTTGCTAAATTCCCATGTTGCTATACCTAGTCCCCACCGGTGCAGGATCCTCCTGGAAAAGATCTGCGAAGTTCTCCCAGGAATCCGAACGCAGGTAGGGATCGTGAGCCCTAAACTGGAACGACTCAACGGAAAATTGCGGCTAACTCAGGCGCCGTATACATTGGAAATGTCCTTCGTTGGTTGACTTCTCTTTACGCAAGTCAGATTTATTGAGACGTTCGTTGAATACTTTGTCGGAAGACATTGAACTGGGGATGGGTCAAAACCATTCAAAACCTATTATCACCATATTTGGGGAAATACACATCCATTAACCGACTACTTTAGGATACATATGGATACCTACTGTACGTTCTGCAACTTTTTTTTCACCCTTTGAAGGCGCAGCGCATGTGCCACGAAGTGGAGTTCTGACCTGAGCAGGGATACAACACCCATGAATTTACAAGTTTGATGGTGACTGTGCTGATATAAAATCAACAATGCCATGGGCATATCATGCAATGGAATGGAATATTGATGGGATCTAATTGACAATCTGATGCTATATGATTGATGGTATAAAACCAAAAATAATGGGGACATACTAAGGGGATACCAGTGTTCAGACCAATCGAATATGGTGAATCATTGGATCTTTAAAAACTCATCGCCGAATCCCGTTGAATGATGATCCTAATTACATAATCTTATATATATATATCATTGCTGAATTTAGATTAGGTTACAAATGATGCTTAATTATGAATAGTATTTAATACCATGATCATAATCTTTTATGGCTTCTAAGCCAGTGGCCGGGTAGCGATCCTATCATCCAAGGTCTGAGTTGCAAGGCTATGGCGAAGCACTGCACAGGCCATGGGAATGTTGAGCTTGCCATGTTGGCGTTTGGAGAAGGCTACAGAAATCAGATATTTCTCTACTTTTTTTAGTGCAGAATCGTCCCAGTGATTCATTGTTTCCCCATTGCTGAGTCAAAAAAAATGCTGTTTTGCTGCAGAAGTTCCAACACTAGCTGAGATCCTGTTGTGTTTTCCAAGGCAAACAGCGGGCGAGAAAGGTGCGCTCCTGCTTGGTCCTCGGGAACGAAACTGGTACCCCATTCATCATGATTTAGTGGCAATGTTGGAGACAACTCCCCAAAAAGTGGATGAATAAAACAGACGCCATTATGCCATTAAGAATTTGGAAACCATTAGCAGAATTGATAGGGAAATCAACTCAACCTCTTGGGGGACGCAACCAATCCCTCCAGAAAGTGGAGAGACAAAACCAACAGAGAAATGGGACTCGCCATGTACTATATGTACTGATGGAAGTCATTGAAAGCAGCATGCAACTGGTTTGCTTTTATTTGTGCCCAGATTGGTTGCTTGGCGTTGCTTTGTCATTAGTGAAACTCCCGTGCCTCGTCTCACCTCTATGAACCACAGGCAATATCTGGCGAGAGAGGGCCTTCAAATGACGAAGATCTTTTGAGGGTTCGGGCAGTTCAACTGCCGACCATGTTTTCTTGTTCTTTACGGAGCAGAGGTGTTATATTTTACGCTTGCAGGTTTATGTCCCATGATAACCTTCAAATATTCCAGTTGTTCTTGTTTGTTTATATCTGGTTTTTTTACTTCAGCTTGATTGGTTCATTGATGTTCATTTATGTTCAACTTTCCGTTTCTTGGTTTTATCCGATCTTGTCATTCGAATGATATGCCAGGCACATCTTTATTTATATCCCGGTTAAATATCTCATGAAAAGTCCCCACATCATGGTTGTTTTCTCCAATTGACATACCCCATGAATGGTGTTTAATATCCAATTATTCTTGGTATACAGCCCATTACAGTCCAATGATTGTTGGTATACCATTCCTATCCTCATTATCATTCTATGGTAATATATCCCATTAGATGGGTATATCATTATTGTTAGATACCCAGTGTAAATTCCAATTATATGGATATACACTTATATACCATTGCTTATTCTTCGTGTTTTCTTAGTGTTTCTATTGATATTACTTTGGTAGCCATGATTTATAGTATAACTATAACAAATACCATATATTACCATGTTAAATGCCACTGAAAAAATTCTTGATGTGGGCCCAGGCTCAGTTTGTTCGCCAAGTTCGCGGGCCGTTTCGACGACACCGTGGAGGGCCGCTCCGCGGCGCCGCTGGAGGACGCCACGGCACCGCGATGCGACGCGACTGGTGTGTTGTTGGATCCAAAAACAAATGGGGGATGATAAAAAGGAAAAAATTGCTGAAAATCAATGGTCTACTATTTTACAATCATAGGATATTTTTGTGATATTTAGTTGAAGTGTGTTTGATAGAAAAAGCGCTGTAAAGTAGAATATTAGGGATGATGAATTTGATTGGAAATGGGGTGGTAGAACCAATCAAAAAGCTGCTTCAACGAGTTTTGACAAATGAAAATCTCAACATCAAAATGGTGGGATACCAGGTGAAATTCACCATCCAAAGGTGTTGATTTGATAAAGGGTGTTCATCCAAAGGAATAGCATATTTGCATATTTTGACGCGTATGGTAACCCAATGATCTCAATGATCTCATTGATAAGGAGAAAAAATGAGACAAAGCCGAAGCCAAGTAAAAGTTGGGGATGTATTTTTGGTGATGTGGCAGATCTAGAAACAAGATCATCCACAAGGGCTAAGGAACGGATGAAATTGAAACCATCCCCACTGGGTTTACTCAGAATCTAAGAAGAGTCAGTTTCTGTTGCTAAAAGTGCCATTGTCCTTGAAAAAAACAAAAGCACTATGTTTTCCTTGTACAATCCACATGTTTGTCACTTCTTTTGATCCCCATTTCTTGCTGGAGAATCTGTTGGTTTTACCGGTTAAATCATGGTAAATCCCCATGTAGAACTTCATTTAGTTCATGGATTTCTCATTGCTATGTTTGATTGCCAGAGGGTAAATCCCCATTCGTCTAGTAATACATGGTATCAAAATGTATCAAATCATCAATATGGATTTACTGGTGAATAGCTATCAATATGGTATCATAGCAACATGGTATCAACATGGTATGGGATTTGCTATGGTTAAATCATGTTCAATCCCCATTTATAGATGATTTTCCCATGTAGAACTTCATTTTGTTCATGGATTCCCCATGGCCAAATAGCCTCCCCATTGTTCCCTCAAAACCGACCAGGGCACCGGTCAGTTGCTGGGCCGCGCGCGGATCGACTTCCTCTTTCGGGACGTCTTTGCGAAGCAACTTGGGCCGAGATGTCATGGAGTTAAGCAAAAATGGTGGTATGGGGATATCATGGATATACAGTGTATATATATATATATAGTTATATATATATATGTGTGTCATAGATAGATAGATATTCTAGTAGGGATATTTTTAGGGATCATATGTGTATGGGATTGACCCTTTTTTCAAATTGCTGGACCAGCAATAACTGGGGCTCCTAAGGACCATCCGTGCCTACGACAGTTTTGCCGGCCTATCAGATGTGGCCTCCTCAGTTGAGCATCTTGGAAAAGAGATCCCTTTGATTGGTAGATTTCAAATCTCAGATCCAATTCTCATACATTCTCATGTCATATATCATCATATATTCTCATATATTATCATATATTCTCATATATTCTCATAGATGTTCCCCAGTATCTACGGGAAGACCAAAAAAAAAACGACCCACTCCAGGACGACATTCGAACGGCCATTCGCAACGCCACCGGGCCGCGGGCCAAGCTCTTCATCCCGGAGGTGGTTGGAACATTGGGCCGACGGTGGTGAGAATGGGATTCCCCTATGATTAATGGGTTAGTAATGTTAATAATGGTGATTAATGGATGATTAATGGATGATTAATGATTAACGGGATTCCCCTATGATTATGATTATTAACTTGTTAAAACATGTTAGTAATGTGAGTATCCATGGTTAATGGGTTAATAATGGTGATTAATGGATGACTAATGACAATTAATGTGCTTAAAACCATGTCATAAACCAGCCATGACTGGGAATGGTACCACCATAGCACCTATAAAAATGCTGACTGGGGGATGGTTTATACCATTATTTTACCCACATTAATGGGAATATATGGGAATATCAGATATAAAGATGAGTTGTAAGATGGTTATATAATCCTAAAAGACCTTATGAGATGAGTTGTAACAAGTTGTAACTATGTTATGGGAATATAATTGTAGTGAAACTGGGTCTTGAATGAGATATTCATGGATGTTGAATGGGATTGATCGATGGAAATTCATCGAACTCTCATGGGATGTTCATCGGATATTGGAGGGATTTACTGGAACTTTCTTGGGATACAATCTTGGCATATTAAATATAAAGGGAATGTTGGTTCATACCCTCCGGTGTCATAAAACATGGTAGGGGAAAATCCCACACTAAATGGAGGTCTTTTTGTCGGAAAATCATCGAACTCAATGGGGTAGTTTCCAGCAAGCCATGGTTGATTACCGGAGCGTAATCCCATCCTAATTTTGTTGCTTTCATCAGCAAATTAGATGTATAAATGGAGGCATAAAAAATAATCTAAATTGCTTATCCCCTTCAACAAGCCAACACAGGTCTTGATCCCTTCCCCCTAATATTTAAAACACCGTGGTTTCTGGGCGGGTGTTTAATATTAGGGGGAAGGGATTAATTGGAGATATTTGATGGCATGTGCAACTAAGCCAGACTAACTATACTTGGGATATATGGAGATATAATCCATTTGGGGATATCAATGGGGATGCAACCATTTTATCGGAATACAATGGGATGTAACGGGGAAGTATTGATATATAACCAGCCAAATGACAATCCTCCGGTTTCATCAAAGCATGGGTTGTTTTTCCGTATTGAGGATGATGATCATCAATCCAGTGATAGGGATTTGTAAAACCATGATCAGGAATCCCCAATGATGAGATTTCCATATCACATATACCATGCTTTAACCATGGCACGTACGGGTTTGCCCCAAAAATGATGGATAAACTGATAAACCAACAAGCACCCTATTTTTCTGCAGCCTGAAAACTCAGTACTCGTTTTCAACGTGAACTTTGACGTTCAAAGAAATCAACTCTTTTTCTCTTCCGAGATTCCCAGAAGTTCAGATCTTCCCATGAGATTTTCCCATCATTTTCCCATGTTCCCATCATTTTCCCATCATTTTTGGATATGTTCCCATGATTTTCTCCCGAGATTCCCATGGTTTTTCCAGGCTGCCTTCGAGCTGCTGGTGCGGCGGCAGGTCGCCAAGCTCCAGGCGCCTGGCCGAGAAAATGGCCGAAAAAATGGAGGGCTTCTCATGGCATCAAGGGAGATATCAGTTTGTATGATATATATGATATGTGATATGTGATATATATATATATGATATATATAAATGATATAGATGATATAGATGATATAGATGATATAGATGATATAGATGATATGTGTGTGATATATGATCTATGATATGAGTGGGTAAATTACATCACGACCTCACTGCGACCGAACCCTGGGAATCATGGTTAGTAAGGGAAATCATCCCCAAATGGCCGCAAGATTCAGGTTAGTGAAATATTATAATTTACCCAGATATATGATATATGATATGATATGAGTGGGGATTAATACTCATATTTCACAGGGGAGATATCAATGATATAATCTGTAAAATCAATTGATGATATTAATGATGGCCTATGATATGGGAAAAAACATTTCATCATTTCATCCATATTTCCATTTAGGATGATATTTGATATATATATATATATACATATCCTCTTGTAGTGGATTCACCCTCTAGGACTTTTCATCCATATCATCAATTTCCATTTGATGATATTTGATGGAAATATATCATCAATTGGTTTTTTTTCATGGGAATATCCACCATGTTAGGGAAAAAAAGGCCATTAGAACTGGATATCATGGGGATGCAGCAAAACCTATACAAAAAGTGACTGAAGATCCAAAAGCACCAGCTGATTTGGTGATTTTCCAAAGGGATGATCGGAAGGCACCCTCCTTGCAATGCGCAGAGCTGGTCTTTGACGAGTGGAGGTCTCAGTGTGGGCTGAATCGAGTCCCGAAATCAAAGCTGGTTCACACATATAGCATCCCATCATATGGCCATGTAATGGGATATGATTGGGTTACACACATGGATATAATTAGATATATATATATATATATATTCAATTATTCATATGTATTGAATTTCAGTAAGATTAGTGATATACAATGATATACATACTACATACTATACATGTTGGTAGTAAACCACTGACTTCTTTGCTTCCCTTCTATGACTTTGACCGGTCAATATCTTCAGGTTGCAACGGGTTCTGCTGCTCTCTGAGCTTCCTGAGTGGGGGCGCCAAAAGCTGTGACCGAGGAAAAGGAGAGTCCGGTGCCCCTAAAATCTATGGCTAATCAGAAGGATTGATTCCAGGATGATGATCATTTTCTCCCAGTGTTTTGGTCATAGATCGGAGCATTCCCTTCCTATACCAGATTGAGTTGGTGATCTAACCATGGAAATTTGCCAACAAGATGGATTGAATCGACAAAAAGGTTAAATGTGTTCATGTAAATATTCGGGTCTTGGCCATGCAAAAGTGCGATTCAGGCAAGAATCAGCCACAAGAGATGGGAATGAAAGACCGACATCACCGTGGCGATACCATTCTCAGTTTCAGCTGCATCTTACCCCCCATTTCCAGTGCTGCTAGGAGATGGCTAGGTTGGTTTTGCTGATCGCAAGGACGGCGAAGTGTACATTGCATGGTGAGAGTTGGCAACGCAGGAAAACCATTTTGTGAATCCTGTTGACTTTGATATCAAATTTCCAACCGATCATATTTTGGATGGCTTAACCAGTGGACATTCACCCAGGTAGGTGACCCATAAAATGATAGGTGACTCACCATCAGCCACATTTTGTTTCCCAGGTTTCGCCGCTTCGTGCGGCTGCGCGACCAGATCTTTGCGGTGGGCGGCTTCAGAATTTTGTTGGGACCTGCAATACGTTTGAAATACATTGAGATATGCTCGGAATTGCTCGGAATTATTGGGATCAAATGGTAATAGAATATTTGTTCCCGATGCGTACAAAGAGTTGTCGTTTATCTTTGAGCTCTCGGGGTGGAGCTGTGTTCGCTCGATATGGTTGAATCGTTCCCCTCTTTCGCGATGAAGGCGATATGGCCGTGCTTGCGGGGAAACTTTGAAAGCGTGTCATTTAGCGGATGTATTGACAGCTGCAACATGTCATTTTTGTGTGGCAGTCATGGCACTTGGTGACATTGCGACATTTCCAATGTCGTTTTGCGTGACCGGCGCACTACGTTCGTTTGAAAGAGAAATGCGTTTGTAGCGATCGGCGTATCTTTCTTGTGAGTATACCAACGTCATCCAACGTAAGTACCCCCCTCGTTGCACAAGGGATAGTGAACATGTGTTTATTAAATCACAGGTCTTGCATTAGTTTTTTTTTTTGCGCAAGGGCGCTCAGCTGTGCCCGAAATCGATAATACTTCATTCGGCATGGCAGGTTTTTGCGTTGATGCACCACTTGCTTCTACAAAATTCAAGCATTACAAACGTTGATCTGTCCTACGTCTCGTTGGTTTTAGCTTCACCTCAAACAGTGCCAAGACCACCTTTGAACCATGTTTCCAACAACATTTTTGGATTTTTTAAGGATCCTTTTCCAACAATTATTATATAATAGTCCAATCATATATTTCATGAATTATCATTCAAATGTTGATCCAATATGATCCAAATGTCATGGTCAATCCTTCAATCCTTTAATGGTCATTTCCGGTCACCAGTTAGGTGGTTCGGGACATCTTGCGTCGCTGCCTGGAACCCACCATGGCCATGATCCGGGACCTGGTGCAAATTGAGACCCTCGGACCGGAGATGGACTGGATGGGATGAGCGGTCATTTTTATGTGGTCAAAAATGGTGGTCAAACATGGTAAAAACAATATATATATATTATATATATTTTTTTGAATGGGAACCATAGCACCTATGATGATTTATACATATATATACATATATTTGGGAATGGGAACCATAGCACCTATGATGGTTTAATGGTGAGTTTAATGGTGAAAATATGTGGTTTAATGGTGGTAAAATTAATGATGTCAACCCTGGATTAATGTCCAGCCCTTTTTTTGTGGCTGTTGGGTACCATAAAAAATTAGATGAAATGACTGAGGAGTACCCCCCCCTAATTAATAAACCATGGTTTATCAATCCGGGGTTGACAATAGTGGTGGTAAAACATGGTAAAACAATGTCATAAACGAAGCATTTGGGAATGGTTTATACCACCTATTTAAACAATAAGAAACCAACCATGACTGATAATGGGAACCATAGCACCTATTGGTGGAATTGCGGGATGGTGGATATGATTGTTTTTGCCACAAAGAGAAGCCATGAAGTGATGTGGTTTTGAAATTTCGTTAGATATATGAGATGTTGAATCAGTACAAATGGCAAACAAGTTGCATTTATATGTTTTAGAGAAATGTGATGAACTGAATTTAAGACGAATATTGCTGTTGATTGGGATTATACAGGGTGGATGTAAGGAAGAAATCATTTACCAATTGCGATGGTTTGTGTTTCCAGGTACAATTGTTGGTTTTGTAATTTCTATATTTATATATGGTACATTCATTTTGATGGTCATACATTTGCCTAAAACAGCACCAATGAAATATGGAGGTGTTTTTTCTCCAAAACTTGGAATTACCATCCTTTTAACAAAAATGATGGGAATCCGGTTCTTCACCGACCAGTTTTCCCATGGGAGGCTCCCCTGACAAGGATGGCCTACATCAACACAAGTCATCCAGACTTCATCCAAGCTGCTGCTCTACGAGGAGTGAAGTCGAATGAGAAATTGCAATGGAGTCATCAATGGAATTATTTTACCCTCTGGTAAACATACAAAAAACTATGGAAAATCACATTGGTTTATGGGAAAATCCACTATTTCTATGGCCATTTTCAATAGCTATGTTAAATTACCAGAGGGTAATATATTTTAATGGGATATATAATATGATATGATGGAATCATGTTAATAGGATATAAATCAATGTGAGATGGATCAATGTGAGATGGAATGTAAATCAATGGGAAACAAATGGGATATAAGTCAATGGAATCATATTAAATTCATCAATATAAATGGATATAAATGGAAAATGGATCTAATTTGCTGACAATGTAAATGGGGTCATATGAATATTCTATATTTAAAAAATGATAGAACATCACAGGAATCAAACATAAAAGGGGATCATGTTCATCCCAAAAAGAGGCAGGGGAGAAAATGTATCGATAGCGATACAGCGAAGTCCGAGTCCACGCCAGTATCAGTATACCTGTCTTAATGCCCGCACCATTCAACGATGACGATCATCCAAATGTTTGGAAACTGTCAAAACATCAATTCATTTTCGCATGCTTGATTTTCATCCTAGCTTGGGATTATGGTCCAAAAAGCGTTTCTGAGTAGATGGCTTCACTGATTCCCGACATTGATGATCAGTCCCGTATGCTGATTGATGCTGTCCCCCACTACTGGGATGGGCATTCAGCAACAACCCTCTTCATATGCCCCATGTCCAATCCATTGCATGGGTAGTGATTTTCCACTCTTTGGTCTGAAAAAAGAATTCATCCAAACTTCATCAGAGTTCATCATACGTAATCATTTATATCAAAGTCCACACCAAAATATGGCTGGAAGAATTGCTGTCAGGTTCAGCACCTAGAGATCCCGAGGTGGGATGGTGGGGCTTGTGCATGGGGCGCTTCTTCGAGTGTCAGCACCCCAAAAAAAATAGAGGAATCAGAGGAAAATGATGTACAAAATGATGTACAAAACGATGTGTAAACCCGATTTTTTTCTGGGTTTACCATGTAGTTCTTTGGTTATAAAAAGATTAAAGGGTCGATGGCAGAGATAGCTTCGCAGGAGAAGGCCAAGGTCCAGGAAGTCGAACAAGGCGGATCTGGATGAAGGGAATGCCCAAAACCCCCCAAAATCATCATGAAAATTCCTGGGGAAATTATGGGAAAACTGGATGTTTTATCTGGGGAAATTATGGGAAACACTGGATGTTTTATCGATTTGGGGATCCTTTCCTTTCCAAGATGATATCCATCAGGACATTTCAATTGACATTGGACGAACGATGGTAAAGCGCCACTTTTGCACGGCAGCCTCTGGGAATGTTCACCAAGTCCCAAGGCGAAGAAAGCACCGCCAGTGCCTCCACCGTCACAGGTGCGGAAAATCCATTTGACAGCCCCACCATTCATGGGCATGTCATTTTTGGAGTGTAGTCACAAAAACTACACATTTAATCCCATTTATGTCAATGTTCTTTTCACAACTATTTAATCACTAAGTACCCATGAAGGTCACTAACTACCCATTTTTGATCTAGTTTGGAACATTGGGACAGGTGAAATAAGGTGAAATAAGGTGAAATAGATCCTATGACCCAAAACGCCCAGGTGAGGTCACCTCAAATGCTTCCGGCTCCAACCTAGGCGGGTTCGCGGGGCTGGCTCCGTTTCGACCAAGCCGAATCACCGAAAATGTGGGGGTTGATAGTTCCATGGGCCGCCATAGTTTCACTATATTTCATTATTGTTGATAGTTCCAAGGGTTTCAATCGTTTCAACGAATCGTTCACAAGACCGGCATTCCTTGGAGGTTGCATTTGATAGGAAGGATTGCGTATTGAGGTTGGACATCTTGATGAAAGGCATCAAGAATGTGTGTGTGTGTGATTGTTGAAGAAAATTCACCCGATGTCACAAGACCCCAATGATTCAATGTGTGTTGCTTCAAGATGCTTCAAGTATTTCAAGGATCCATATTTTGTTGGTCAGGCATTTCTCCATGGGTTTCTTCATGGTTTTGCCCATCATTCAGCGACAGGCACTGGAATTCTCTCGGCCCTCTTCCGACGTCAGACCATGGGAGGCAGTTTGGATCACTTTGGGAATTCCTCAGATGTTCACGTTGGTCCGACGTTGATTTCCCAAATTGCAGGCTGGGATCCTGATATGGAAATAGAAAGATATTTACACAATTTCACACATACATGCAAGCATGCATACCATACCATACCATACCACACCATACCACACCATACCACACCATACCACACCATACCATACCATACATACCATACATACCATACATTACATACATTACATTGCATTACATTACATTACATAAGATAACATTACATTACATTACATTGCATACATTACATACATTACATACATTACATTACATTGCATTACATAAGATAACATAACATATACATGTGGCCATGGATCAATACCTATAAATACCATTTTTAGGGGATGAACATCGATTTTCGAGCTATTTTGATGTTCACCAGGGTTACAAGGTTTTGAGCCATCCCCATTACGAATTGATGAGATCAAAAGCAGCATGTCCAGGTCGTGTACAGCGGCCAGGCCCAGAGGCGACATGCTTTCGGCCAGTTTTTGGGGCTCGCAAGGTATTCCAAGGTGAAATGTTTCTGGAAAGATCTGGAAAGATCTGGAAAGATCTGGAAAGCTTGGTTTTTGGATCTTCTGATTGCGGCCATTGTGGGCTTCTATCCCTAGATTTTGTGCCAAAAATTCTGAGCATGAAGGAAATGAACTAGAAATTGCAAGAAAAAAGATTCACATTTCCGATCATTTCCAGACTGCAAGGAAGGAATTCTGCAGGAAAACAAGACAAGCATACTGTTGTATTCTTGTTGCATGAAAAGAGCAAAACATGATGTTGTTTGGATTTTCCGTGAAAAATGAACCTAAAGAATCATGGGAACATCACCAAAATTGTTGGTTGTTTGTGGTTGTTTGTCCTGCAGTTGGCAACCACACCTTCACCACCTTCAAGTCCGATGCCCAAGCACCTTGGCTGTGAAATTCGGTGGTGAAAGTCCTGCTCTGATCAAACTTCGCATTTCTCTCAAAGTTTGAGAAATGGGAAATGAAGTGACCCAAGGAGTCCACGACTATCCATGAATATCCACATTAATCATAAATATCTATTGATCCATATTGATCCCAAAGTAGAAGCTGTAGGACCCTGGTTCTCTGAATCGATGCTTAGGTCGCGGCAAGTTCGTCGAGATGGATACCAGGAGCGATACCAGGAGCGACGGCAGGTCTCCCAAGGAAATGACAGGAGCAAAGGGTGCTGTGTAAAAGAAGCCTACACCACATATACTACCTATATTACTATCTCATATTCCATATTATCATAATTATCATAATTATCATATACCATATACCATATTATCATAGACCATACTACCATATTACTATATACCATACTACTATACTACATTATGTATGATTTATGATGTGTAAAAACTCTGAGAGTATCGAAAAATACACGGCGACGTTTTAGCGGCTGGAGGTCATCCTTGCCGCCGTTAGGACGTGAAATTGGCGCCCGGTGGTGGTCCAAAGTGCGACGGCCAAGATGGGCACAGGATTTGGAAAAAGATCTCTGGATTTGGCACAAAAAAAAAAACTAACAAATCTTAATTTTGAAACATGTCGAAGGCACCCAAAATGGTGAAAATTGGATAAGTGTGATCTTCTGGTTTTTGAACGTACCGCAGTAGGAGCTTTGGAAGTTCATTTTCTTGTGCCGAAGCGATTTGGCACAAGTCCTGCAATAGTTTTTGCCGTGGATGTGCCTAGGTATAGCTGAAACTCATCGGGTGTTCGGACAGTAAATTCCAATGTCTGGTGTAAATTGTAAATGTTTCAGTTCAGATACATCAATCATTGTTTTCAGGTGAATTTACCATGATTATCATCTCAATGGACTCCAATAGGATCTGTTTGATGTTTCTCGGTTTCCCATCGAGGTTGCCACCCGTCCCGGCCATCGACCCCACTGCCACCGCACCCAGTGATCGGGAGCGAGTTGAGGCCGCAACATCACTGAATCAGCACTGTTGATTTTGAAGCGACGAAGATCAAAGCTCTAGAGAAGCGGAAAAATCATCAGCAAAAATATGGCACCCCATCGTCAGAATCCAGACTCAGGGAGATTGCTGCCAGGTGCACATCATCAAGAAGTTGATTGACAACTACCTGACGCTGGTGAAAAAGAACATTGCAGATTCCGTCACTTGGCACTTTTGAAGGTGTGACTTTTTGGGGAAAGCATGCCCTGTGACCCATCCCAAAACGTGCCGTTAACATCGCCAAGCATCTCAGCCCGGGTTGAAACAATCCGATGTGTTCTCGGATTCAACTAGGAAAATCACTGGTGAAAGCCACTAGATATCCATAGATATCCTAGATTTCTGGGCACTTCCCAGGCATGAAAGCGACAACAACAGCATGTACAGCATGAGTGTTTAGCATGTGACAATGAGTGTTTGGTGGTTTTAAGTCGTAATGTCCATCCAACAGGCGGAATGATGATTCCAATTTAACCCAGCCGGTGATTACATCCCCACTCACTACTCACAATCTTCCCATGAAATCGCTACCAACTACAGCTCAATTATATCCCAATACTTGTTGGTATTATATCCCAATTATAATATATTATAATTACATCCCAGGTATTGTTGTCAAATATCCAGGTGTGCCATAATGATTGATATTTCAACCATCATGTCCCCATTGTGTGTCCCCTTTAGATGGTTGGTTTTATCTCCCACTAGAACAGCCATGTCAGAAAGCCCCATCAGCATTTCCCTTTTTTTCACATCACATTAAGCATCAGCCAGCCATCAGCCATCAACCAATAAAGGACCATTATCAACCAGCCATCAGCCATATGATAACCATAACTCATCAGCCATCAGCCATCAACCAATGTGAACTCACCATTTTATGGTGACCATAACTAGCCATAACTAACCATAACTAACCATAACTAACCAACTATATTAGCCATTGTAACCCCGTAACCATATTATAACCAGTAACTGATTCACTTTGCATCTCAGCTCTGCGAGACACATCTGACAGACTCAGGTGCCCAAGGCCATCATGTTCTTTTTGGCTCGCTGCTGAGTCAATGAAGTGAGTCTTGCCACACATGATATGTGAATATATAATAGATATAATATCTCATATAAATACTATAGATTGAATATATCATATACGTATCATATAGGTACTGTATGTATTTAAATTTATCTTTATGTTTGTTGCTTGTTGATATTGAAACAAAACTCAGGTTGAAACTGAGAGTTTCTTCTCACTGTTCAGGTCAGCGGCGCCGGTGTATCTGCAGATCCAGGGCAGGCGGGCAGGAAGGGACGTCACAAATTTCTGAAACAGCTGAGTTCCCACAACTTCTGCATCTCTTTGATAATGTAGTTTAATGATGTTTAATGATTTTTGAATTCAATGTCTGAAGATCAGATGGTTTCTGCATGGTTTCTTGTTTGGAATGCTTTGCCGTCCGGCAGTGTCAGGTGAGCTCGTTGAAAGATGCAATCCAAAGCGAGTGCGTCACTCGGCGGGGCTCCCAAGCGCCGGAGCTTGGAGGCTCACCCCATGGCTTAAGAAAGATGCCTATGATGATTACCCTCTGGTAAACCGTCACATAACTATGGAAAGATCCACCATTTATAGTGGATTTTCCCATGAAAAATGACCATTTTCCATAGTTATGTGACAGTTTACCAGAGGGTAACACCATGCTTAGTAGTTTTTTTCACAGTGATTAATGGTGATTTCATGGGATGAATTTATGGGGATGTCGCGACTAAGCATCTCCATCAACCAGACCGACCATGCCATGCCAGGTCCTGGGTACCAAGGTTGTACAAAGAAGAACTCTACGACGCGCTTCTCTTTGAAGGGGATGTAGGGAGCCTAGGGAGCCCATGATTCCTGACGTGGTGGATGAAGATGATGGAAGTGATGTCCGGGAAACAATGGAAATTCCCACGCAAAAATGTTCTCAATGTGCAAACTGCTTCAACCACTAGTTAGAGTTCATGAAACTCTATACAAAACTGCTATTTGTTCTGTTTGGTTGATTTCTGGGAAGTTCACATGGCCATGTACAACGCCTTCTTGGGGTAGGACTGGAAATGATACAGTGCTGGGTCAACCTTGGTTTGGTTTATTTGTGGCCTTTCTGTTTTACCATAAATGAACAAGTCCGGAAAAGCCAGCTCAGTACATGAACTCTTCTGCAGGGTTTCCAAGATTAGCCATGAGTCTACAACCATTTAGATCATGACATATCATGACTATGCTATACCAACTACCAAAGGATTTGGGTATACTTCCATATACTTCCATATACTTCCATATACTTCCATATACTTCCATACTAACAGTCCGTTGCTCATGACAATGCTACAAATTCACCTGCCAGGTCGAAAGTCGTCGGAGTGCCTGTCGCGTGACTGGGACGGTGCTGTTGCACCAAACAGCAGACCATTTGGTTTCCAACACCGTTGCTGTCAGCTGTCGATGCAAAAAATCTCCGTTTCGATGCCATGTTCCCTCATAGATAGCTGTGATAGGTCCCTAGAGAAGCAACCATATTGCTGGTTGGATGGTGAGCCAGGACAGTTAGCTCGTTGGGGAAACAGCCATGGGGAAGGCCTGAAATTTTGTGGCCGAGGCCAAGTTGGAAGGTTTGCGACAAGTGATTCAGGTACTGGGAGTCGAGTCGCTGCACGGACTAGTTGTTCGGACCTGCAGAAAGATCATGTCTGTGTGTTTGTGACATCTATGGCTGACAAAACTTATCCCAGTAAATGATGGAATCATAGAAATCTAGATTGGACTTGCCACTGGATAAAGGTGGAATTGGCTTGTAACTCTTCTTTGCAAGAGATTAGGTACCACCATGCAGCGTCGCTATGAACTTGCGCAGGTCACAGATCAAGTTCGATTTCATGACGTTCGGCACACAGATTTTGAGCAGTTGAGATGGTGAGACCCTTGTCATGTCCGATGCCTTTCTTCCACTTGTTTTTCTAGGGATTAGACTTTTTTTCCTTTGATGTCCAGATATGGGTATGGGTCAGCCTGATCAACTCAGTAATCAGAGCAAGAGATTGGCCATGTTTACCAAGGCGCCATGATGTGCCAGAAAATGAGCGGCGTGGAGGGGACGGTTGTGCTAAAATCGCTGCTGAAAACACAGTTGAAGTGATACAATGAGAGCCATACAGTTGATGATATATTGCCAAACCCCTGTTTTTCCCCACATTGACGTGTGGGGTTTTTGTTTTTAGTTCTGTATCCGCTCCTCGTCGTCCTCCTTCCCGTCCTCCCTCTCTCCCTCACTCACTCACTCACACACACTCACTCACACTCACTCAC
>Ga0126342_10007417_pt1 | contig 19581 bp, 15 predicted proteins | sample Cyp1metagenome_FD_92528 | JGI IMG/M metagenome (GOLD analysis project Ga0126342, IMG submission 92528) | Coral microbial communities from Lord Howe Island, Old Settlement Bay, Australia - Cyphastrea 1 metagenome | ecosystem: Host-associated > Invertebrates > Cnidaria > Coral ... | reverse complement strand
TATATATATATATATATATATATATATATACATATATATATATACATATATATACATATATATATATACATATATATATACATATATATATATATACATAATATATGAATCCAATGACTACAGGTATGCACATTCAGATACTGAGCGTTGGCAAATGCATTCGCCGTCTCCAAACCGATACTATGCACTCAAAAATGATTCGCCCAAAACGAACAATTGTTTTCTGTGGTTGTACTATGGTTTTGTCCAGAAATTCACCTGCTATTTTTGGGTCCGCTGGTATTGTTATTGTTTGCAATCACCACCACCTTTGGGGTTTGGTTTGTAGTCTTCACCAACTTTGGGAAAATCTGAGAACATAAAACTATGATTCACGAGTATAAGAACGAAGTGAGAAAGGTGGATTTCTAAGTGTATTTCATCGTACTTCCGGATTTGCCATGATTTCCTACGGTTCTGACCATTTCAAATTTCCCAAATCCCTGGCTGGGCCCCGGGCCCTAAGCTGTAGCATCTCTGCCAGTCGGCTCATGGCACGAAAGGCGACGCCCTAGAGACGTCCCCGAGGTTTAAAGTGCGAAATGAGGTATGGGGATTCTTAAAATGGTGGTACCGCAATAGCTAGATGGTTTATGATGGAAAATCCACCAAAAAAAAGATGATTTGGGGTACCACCATGTTTTTTTTGGTACAGAATCCATCATCGAAATTTCCGGTGGGTTGATGAGTCCATGGATATTATTTGTTGAATTCCATCATTCAACGTTCGGGTTGATGGTATTGAACCACAAAAACCTACAATATCCTACAATCATATAGCTAAGTTCCAAGTCCAGTGAACTCCACATTGAAGCGTAGGTCCAAGTTCCAGCCCATTTGATATCTGATACTGTACCCTGGTAGCAACACACTCGAAGAAGGCTAGCACCCGTGCCATCCAGCTGGTATAGTCCCGATCTCTGGGCCTGGTTCTGCACAGCGTTTGCATCACGAGGGTTTGAATCGCCAAACATGGTGTAGGTCTTTCCTTGGATCAGGCTTGAAAACACAGGATCCAAGGTGCCGAATCCTACAGTTCACCGGCCGGACCGGCCTTCATTCAGTTCTTGAGGTCTCATATTAATGTCATACTACCAGTAATTTTACAATATGTTATATTCATTTCATATGCATTCATATGCTATGTTAGTTCCTGTTAGTTTTTTTGCGGGCATTCTGATGGCCACATCCCAAGCGAGACGCCACTGCCGGTCTGTCCGTAAGCGAGAATGCCTCAGCAAGAAATTGGGACCAGTCATGATTTTTTTGGGGGGAAAGGGTATATACCTCCAATAATGTAGGGGTTTATTAAAATAGGGGATCCCCAAAACGATGGGTTTCAGTTCTAAAATGATGGATTTTGGATGATTTGGGGGTACCCCCACTTTAGGAAACCCCCATGTGTAAAGATGTGGCCTCTGACCCATCAGAGTTGCCATGGGATTCCAGAAATCTTGGGGCCCCCAAGCTCTCCGAGAATTAGTTGTAGAAGTTGGAAACCCATTGGATAGTGGTGGCTTTCTTTATCTAAACAGCTTTGGAAACACAGAAAGAAATGGCAAAACTATACCTTCAAAAACAGTGGATACGAGGTCGATATCGCCGATTCCCCGAAAAACAGATGATTATCTGATTAGACAACCATTTGGTGTAGACTCATCAACAACATTCAAAAACAGCAGAAGAAAATATCATCCTTTCCTAAGCTGTTGAAATGAGCTACTGGCATGTTTGATCCATACCCAAGTGGTAACATGAACCGATACCTCCGCGCCAAGCAGCAAATATGCTCACCATTGAGGGCGTGCGGCAACACTTGCTCGCTCACATAGCCACAGACCTGCTCCTGGGATGGCGGTGTAATGACGACATGGCCGTTGTATTCAAATAACCAAAAGAATAACAATAATAACAATTGTCTATAGTATAGCAAATAAAGTATACAGTATAGATAATCCTCAAGTAACCAAAAGTATACTTACCAGACTTCCCAAATTCAGGACCTCATTTGAGTTTGAGGGGTTCCAAATTCGACCCATCTCCCACTCTCCCACATGGGCATCCACGGGCATCCTGCGTCGCTGTCGCGTCAAAGGCCTCCCATTGCTGCCATCATATACAGGAAACCCCCCAAAGATACAGAAAAGGGTGGTGTACATTTGCCAAGATCTTAGAATTGGATGTTTCTTTTCCACATATTTTTGGGGGTTGCAAACTCATCTATATATTGGAATCCTTGGCAATATTAGTGACCCATCCCCATCAACAATTCATGACTGCTGGTTTCCTACGTTTCCTAGCTGCCAGCGCCGCCAGCGCCGCCAGCGCCTGGTCGAAAAAGAAGGAAGTTGGGGCGCCATTGGAATTGCTGACGACCACTTTATTTCTATCCTGAGAGCAGAGATGGACTTCAGACAGCCGCTGAATGATGCTGCAACCTTTTAGGCATGTCAGAAACGTAGGATAGCAAAACATACCGCCCCTACTGTTGCCGTATATCGATGGAGATATACACGACAGCTTTCTGGCTTTCTGATGTGATCATTTTCCTGTGCACAAACAGGTCCGATATCATATCCACTGAGAACATGTCCATAGATTCTCATAGATTGAGAATTTGCAATTACATAATTGATCTCCAAATAATGGTGGCTTCGGCAAACTACAATTCTTCATATTCCATGATTTTCCCGCAGTTTTACTCAGCCGAAAATCGTGTTGGCCTTGGACTCTAACTGCCCAGCCGAGTCACAATAGCAATGCAACTGATTCCCTCACTGGGTCGAGCTCGAACCAGCACCCACACCCGTTTGCTCTTCAAACCTCACCATGCCACGAGGTTTGACATGGTGATCATGGTGAGGTGCCGGGGCAGATTAGGATTTCACCAATAGTCTAGTAGCAACCCATCTGGGGGGTTCCCAAAATAGGGGTACCCCCAAATCATCAATCTTAATACGTTTGTCCATTCTAAACCATCTGGGATACAATGGAAACCCCCATCTCATTTCTTGGGGGAAATGATATGCCCAATGACTTAACCACCCCGGCGGCACTTGCGAACTACGCCAAGCTGCGTCGGGCTTCCAGGTTGGCCGCCAAGGCTGCAGCCAGGTTGGGGTCCTGCAGATGGAAGTGAAATCCCATGAGTCATTCCACTGTAATGGTTGGTTAATAGGGATTCCACCAGTGGATTATGATAATTCCCGATCTGGGTAGCATAACCCCCAAAACTAATCATCAACCAACAGGGATTTTGAATGGTTTTGAACACTGCTCAAATGTTTGCAAGGAACATCTACATTTCTGGAGGTGAATGTCTGATGTAATTTAATTCATCATTGAATGATGCTTCAACCAATGGAGGTGAATTTCCAGCACAGCATCCAGACCTCTGTCAATCTCATCTGGGTGGCACGGTAGAACGCCGCAGACACCCTGAGTTGGCCAAGGAAGTGGTAAGGAAGCTACTGTACCACGATGGGCATGGCGATGTTAATGGGACGTCCAGCAAAATACCAACCATGGAACCAGGAAAAGCAGTGGCAATCCCCAACAAGAAAATAATCTTCCACCCATATTCCCTAAGTTTTGTCCATAGTTGTCTGGGTTTGTAGCTATAGACATGGCTCAACTCCCATTTTTCAAGGCTCAAGGGGCCTTCGCAGTGCGGGCAGAGTCTGTGCCGGCAGCCAGGTGGCCATACGTTGAAGCACCGGCGCAGGCACCTGGCAGGAGCACCTCTGGGTATTCTCAATGGATGGATGGTTCAGGGATTTTGCTTGAGAAAACCCTGCTAAATTTGGCTTATTCATGGTGTTTCTCTGCTAAATTTAGGCATTTCCTGCTGATCTTCCCTTCAGGGATATGAGTGAATCAAAGGTGTGAATGCTCTGTATCTAATCCCATATGCAGCAAGGTCAAACTTATGACATGAGAAAACAGGGCCGATCCTGACTTGGATCTGTGGTGACAATTGTTCCTCGTGTGTTGAAGATATCGCAGTATGATCTCAAAGGACCAAGCAGCCAATGCTACTGCTGCCACTATTGATCAAAAAGTATCAAAAGAAAACTAGAAAACCACCAGCTAACCTCCTATGTGAACGCCCCATCTTCGACATGGTGACATGGTGCCATCCCAAGTGACCAGCGACTGCCCCCATGCCTTGCAGCCCAACAGCCAGGCAAACCTTGATAAAGTCGGCATGGACGAGCACTGAATGAACCAAATTGAACCAACCCTATAGGGTTCCTTTGGGGTTCCGAACCCATGTTGGAAAATCTGCTAAAAATGGAAGTTAAAGTCATCGAGAAAATAGCTTGATACTAGACTAATCTAGCCGCTGCGAGAATCATCATGACCTTGAACCAGTGAGTTTATAGACATGTGTTGGTGATATGTTGGTTCAAGAATGTTCAAAATATCTAATATATTCTTTATATGACCATCTAACCTTGATATGAACCTTTTATAGAACATCAATCGTTTGATTTGTTGGGGATCAAAAATCGGGAAATGACCCAGCTACTGAGTGCCCCTACTTCGGCAGTTCACGGGGCAGAGAAGCGGTTCCTCCTGCACCAAAAATGCATCGACTGAGTGCTGGTTGGACCACCCGGGGATAAGCACGGAGAAAACTGAGGTGGACAGTATCATTGGATGTTTACTACATATATAATTATAGATATATACCTATATATATAATGTGTTACTATCATTTGGGATCATCACTTCATTTTCTGGGAAAGGAATGAGTTCGAGGAGATGATAATCCCATTCTTGAGTTCCGGCAGCTCATCATGGATTGTCATTCATCATCATGAATAATCATGGATCAGCAGCAGCAGCAGCAGCATCATCATCATCATCATCACCATCTCCATCACAAGTATTATCAATTAGATATTATTAGCATCTATCATTGTTGTCATCGTTGTCATCGTTGTCAAAACAACTATGGGGGATGGAAGATGAAAGAACTTACTGGAAACCAACAAGTCAAACCACATCAAAGGTACAGTAGAAATGGAAGGTACCTGTGCATCTGAAGGGTTGCGCAACAGTTGCAGAGCGAAGGACTCAAACAACCGGACCCAAGGAACTACAATGATGCCCTTCCAGCATCGCATTGGTACCCGGCCGACCTGACCCTAACTCCCCAACTGCCTCCACGCCGCGCGCTGCGGGGACTAGCCGACCTTCACACGAAGCTATCCACACGGGACATCACTGCGAAGCTGTGCTGCTGAAACCCATTGAGCTTCCGGACGCTGATTTGATGACGTCTGGCCTCCGGGGGGCCGTTCTGTACCGGTGCCAACTGTCAAATGATGGTGCAATGATATACAGATATACAGTGATAGTAAATGCGGTGTAATGCTATTTACTTATGATACAATCAGATCGACATTAGATTTTCCTGGAGTCTTCTCCCTCATCCCTGGAGCAAAGTGAGGGATTCCCCGATGACTGGCATCTTATCAGCATCACAGCCCAATTGGATCGCCTGCGTTTTGGAACGGGTGAACGAAGATCCTCCGCGCCCTTGGCAGAAACATCACCTGGCAACACAAAGTCATGCTGATTTTGGGGAAAGAACCTGGGTTTGCAAAAGGATCTTGCTATAGGTATGACTCCGCCAAGCCATCCACAAAATTGCCCAGATCTGAGATCTTCCAGCTGTTCGGGAATCATGTTCTGTCAGGATATCCTCATATATCATATATATATATACAGTATATCAGCACATATCCTCCATGATTTCTGGGTGCTTCTCAGTGCTATCCTTTCTTTTTGGGTGCATCGTATAGCCATCCCATCCATGGCTACGGGGTACCTGCGGCCTCAGGTGAAGCCCCCACAGTGCCTGGCCTTAGCCATCGATCTGACTGATCTCAGTTGAATTCTCCCTTCCATTGGAGATGTTCAAATTGTCCTTGGATTTGCTAGTTTGTATAATTCATATAATGGATCTTCCACTATCTGTGGTACTTTGCTGGGAATTTACAATAACATGTGTCAACCAGAAACATGTAGAAAGTTGAAAATGACTACAGGCAAGCGTGTCTCTGTGAAGCTGGACGGTATGGAGCCATGTCACGGTTGGTACAGTAAGACAGTAAGCCCATAGCGAAACCTATGGTGGTTAAGACGGTTAAGTTGTCAAAGCCTGGTGGTGGTTTTAACATGTTTTAGGATTTGTGAAATATTGGTCAAGACAATCAACAGTGTGACACGGTTGCTCAGGTCTATGAGTTGATCAGTCTATCTCTTGTGTTCAGTCTATGTTCCGTTGCCAAACCAAACAGTTTTACTTGGTGACATCCCCCATCTTTTGTGTACCCTCTGATAATCAAAACATGGCAATGGAAAATTCCCAGGAAATTCCTATATTTTCCTATTCAAACCATGAAAAGCTTCACGTCACGGAGGTTTCCTGAAATGGGGGTACCCCTAAATCATCCATTGAGTCATAGGATTGTCATGGATTGTCCATGAAATAAACCAACCAGCTCCCAGCTATTGGGGATCCCTCATTTATGGAACCCCCCTGGGCTCCCACGAGGCAGAACGCGTATTGAACGGCCTCAGCTCACGGGAACGTAGGAGGGTAAAACTTCGCCCGGGAAGTTCCCGCGCGAACTCGGGCGCTAGGCTATCGCAATGGAAAAAAAACAGGTGGATTTAACCAAGAAATATCGAATATCATGGGGATATCATGGGGATATCATGGGGATAACTAACCAATCTGATTTAACATGGTATCATTGGGGTGTGTGAAAATGGAGGATACCTCTTGTTTTCAAACAGACTTTTTAAATGGGAAGATGATGATAAATTTAAACCAGCAAATTTAAAATAAACCTGTTTTCGTCCAAGGCTGGATGAAAATACTCCATTTGTAGATTAATTGTCCCATCAAAGATGAGAATCTTCCATGACGAGGGTAGATGTCTCAATATCTGATGGTCTATCCAAACTGCATCGTCAAAGAAATTCATCCCTCTCACACAGACACACAAGGTGCAGGAGAGCCCCACATTGGAGCTACATGACTCCGGCATCAACACTCAGTGACACCTCCCCCGCTGGAGCCCCTGCTGTGGTGGACAAGAGAGGCCACGGTTTAGGGCCGAAGGGCTACGGGGCCTTGGTGGCGGGTTTTACAAAACGGCTTGGCTTCAAGGCACTCAACGCTGTATACTCAAGTCGAAAGGAACTTCATTTTGGGGCAAGGACATGATTTCAAGTGACTGGAAGACCTTTCATTTAGAACATGAGATCACATGATATCATCTCAGGGCAGACAGCTCCTGGGTGCCCTGCGGTGAAGGGGGCAAGGGACTGAGCCCAGCTTGGCGATTTGAGCCCCTCCTCTCCCGCATGGTCTTCCTGACGAGACGCCAGGATAACTAGCATAACTTATCTACAACAAAACATTGTTTCCTGGAAATGAGTCTCTTCACCTGCTAAGGACTTTATGGGTTTGTTTGACCCCCGTATAAATCCACTGGGTTAATCATATTTTTCCCTGTAAAACTTGTCATGTGGCATATTTAATTTCCAGACACACACGTATCATGTATGTGTAAATATGGTTGGTGTTATTCCCACTATATCCGATATCCATATCCTTCCTACTTAATCCACCATTTTTCAGGGTAACTCCATTGGGTGTGTCTGAAAATAGTGTACCCCTTTTTACCCAATGGTTTTGCTGATCATTATCCCGTGTTTAAATGGCTATTTCATTGGGAATATACCCTATTTTCAGACAAACCCATTAATTACCGTATAAAAAACAGTAGTGTCCACCCGTCCCGTCCTAAGCAGAGTCAGCTGGCCATCCATCAGCTTGGAGGGCGCTGAATGCGTCGTCGCGCGGAAAACACCTGGGGCGCTGAAGGCTAAGGATGGTGGGATCCACCAGAAACGACGAAGAAAAGTGGTGATATTTTTGGGGAATATTTATGGTGAATGGATATGATGGGATCATGATAAAAAATACTCTCCGGTAAATGAAAAGTGAAGATGATTTTCCCAGCTGTAAATCTCCAGTTTCAGGTGATTTTCCATTATTTTATTTGGACCATACAATGGGAGTGTTTAATATGAGTGGGTGAGATTAATTGTTCCCCAATGGTTCACTTGGAGGGGTGGCTTCAACATGTACCTATCCAAAACATGCCAAAACCATCTAAGAATAGCTATAGGAATCTGGTTCCTGGCTTCGACCCACAAGTCTTCGAGTTGGGATTCCTCATCCCGTTTAGCAACTTAGAAGGATAAAGATTGTGATGTTCATGAATGTTCATGAATGGTCATGAATGGTCATGAATGGTCATGAATGTTCATGAATGTCCATGGCATTCCAATCCTTGCGAACCGCTCAACCATACTGGAATGACGAACATGACCACTCAGTACCCCAGTGCTTCTGACCTCATGCATAAAATTGCCTAATAACTAACATCAAATGGTGACATGCGAGTACCCCACCAAATCGAGTTTCGATCGTCACGAGCCTGCACTTTTTGTGGGCGATGATGCTGGCGACGCAGAAGTGCTGGAAAAAGGCCTTGTTTTCACCGCAGCAATGGTGACACCCATCTGAAGTGATGAAAACCGGTGTCTAACCCCTCAGGCACATGAACAGAAGTGAGAATTTAGCTGATATCCGTATCCACCTTCACAGCCACAAACATCCATTTTTATACAGAAATACGTGATTCATCATGATTCTCAACATGGATATGGTTGGTTACCTGTTCGGTTTGTCTATTGTTGACCAGCCAACTTGCGATCACAACCATCCAACATCAACAACGCTCACCGAAGTCAGGCTGCAATGGCGGTGCGCCATCCATGCTGCTGTGGCTATGGAAAGGGCGCCGGAGCTATGTGGCCATGGCCATGGCCATGGAAAATGTGTCAGGATGTGTATCCACAAACTTAATTTCATGGTTTGTTCATGGTTTATTCAATTGGGATAATACATATGAATATGCAGCCATACAGCGTATCATATATATATAATTATAATGAGTATTGCTAGTCTAAGTGCCACGGTCAAAACATGACTGTGGAGCTGCTGGGAGATATTGGTTGCTCAACGATTTTTGACGTGCATTCCAAGAACCCACTGCTTGACAAAACTGTCTGGAAGCCGAGCTGAAAGACATTGTTAATTTTTTGACACCAACCATGAACTGTGCAACTCAGGATGTTCAAGAATGTTCATGGGAAACGGCTAAAAAACCATTGCGGCTGCAGTCATCGTTTTGACTTCTGTTGTGGATTTCCGGCCTTCAAATTCTTTGAACCAGTACGTCTTCAACATACGCATCGAACATCATCAATACCTATAATACGTAATCATTCCTACATCGTCTGCATTTCTCCACCAATTTGCGCTGAAACAAAATAATTGTCCACTTTGGAAATATTGCCGTAACTCGCAATATACCCCTCAAGAAGTCATTTCATGATGCAAAACCAAACATACTGCAGCCGCTGCCTCGATAGGGCGGGAGCCGGGCATCGCAACCGGCAAGTCTCATACAGATTCCGAAGCTGCTGATATCAGTAGGTTTCACAGGAAAACTGAACAGAAACCATGGTTATTCGCGGTGTCTCCACAATTTTCCCTTCAAAAGTGGCGGTGGGCTCTTACGGGTTTTCCCTCAAAAAGCTGAAACCTGTTCTGAAGGCTGGGAATCCCCCATTTAGTTCAATTATTTGCCCAGTCAGCCATATTTGATAGGACACCACATAGCCCAGCGGCTCAAGGTTTTTCCTTCGATGTCTTGGGGAGGCACACATCATGCCAGACGCTCACCGTTTTTATCGCAACATTCTCCGCAAACCTTGTGGAATATGGTTACCAGCTCGAAAAGTAATCTTCGGAAATTTGTATCAACGATGGGGCAGACACCTCCAAACACAAGACACCATAATGGATACATGTTGCTCAGCCATTCCTTGGTAAAATTGAGCCAAATGCTTGACATGTTGCGTCACGGCAACCGCCCTGCCATGTCCAAACAGGACACACGGCACTATGGTGAAACGTGTCTGGCCTTTGCTGGTCGAACATGCACATCAGGCGACCTGCCGCAGATTTCAAACAGAACTCCTTGTCCATGGAGATGCTACGGAGACAACTCATCCTCCGTTGTTCAAAATGATGATTTTCTCTGTGCAGCACGGCTCACAGATTCCATAGATAAACACTTGCAAAAATATGCAACAGTTTCTTCTTCTGACTGTCTGTGTTGTTGTTTCGTGCAACCAGGGATAAGTTTTTCTTGGGCCCCCCCAAAATGGATCAAAAAATTGATGGTATAACGCAAAATGACGACAGTTCTTCATTGGGAACTTTTGCATACTTTTGCCCACCTTTTTCCGCACCTGGTCCAGCAGGTGCACGGCAACAACCAGTTCAGCCAGGACTGGCCATGAATCGCAGGGGATCTTCCGTCAAGGCTGTGGGTCGATGATTTCTCACGTGGGAATGATTGGAAAGCCTATTGATAGTACGCGTGTTAAGCAGATTCGTTTTGTATGACACTTTTGACAATACCCTTTTTAAGCTGCTTGGCAGTGGAAACCTGTTGATCCCCCTTTGGCCCTGATTCTTGCTGCTCAGAACCCAGGCGCTAGCCCGTTCTAATTTGAAAATCAACGCGCACCTTTGGGGGGCCCAGGAATTCATAGAGACTTCCCAAAAAGTAGTCGACATGCGGAACCAACAAACAGAACGTTGATGTCAATTTAGGTCCCCGACTTCTTCGAACGGCGCAGAGTCGGCCTCATTTTCCGTTTTTTTTGCAGAGGCTTGGTGTTTAAAGTCTGAGAATTGTCGGTTACACTCAATTCATGATCATCAATACATATGAAGTAAGCAAAATTTAAACCATGGAATGGGGCGAAGATTCTTGCCTGGGGTCATTAAGTCATTGGTATTGGGGGACCATTTTACAATACAGGAAATCTGCGGTATTGGAGCCTCCTTCGGCACCTCTGGAGAGGGCACCAACTTGAATCAACATGTATCCACTGCAACTGGCAATATCATTATAGATATTCTTATGTATTTTAGTCGTATATATAGTTTAAAAAAAAAAAAAAACTTCGTACAAAGACTTGCAGCAAAGTACATGTTGAAGAGCCAACAAATGCCATGTCGTACGTTTTCATGCGTTTTCGCCCAGGCAGCCCGGCCGTACTTGCTGACTTTTTGGCCTCCAGAAGTGAAGACCGGGTCGAAAAGGATGCCAATTGAGTTGTCTGAAGATAGGATACTCCTCCCTGTTCATATAGCCATAGCTGGCGTTCATCCATTGTTTTCAGACACACTCAGATGCCGTTATTCATTTGTAAAATCAAAATCCATATTTTTCATAGTCAAACCATCATCTTTTACCGTTTTTGACGGCTAGATCTATAATCATCTGACCCTGTCCGTGGACCTTCGCCTTCGCCAATTCTTCATCCAAGAACTTCGAGGCTGCTAGCAACTCCTGCAGGTCGGCGGTTACCTTCATGGAACCTAATACACTTGGAGGTTTCCTCAAAGGGGAATCCCCAAAACCATGGGTTTCAATACAAACATAGCCTAATTTGTGAAAATGTGGGGCACTCCTATGTTTGGAAACCTCCACTTAGATCATACTCTGGATGGAAGAAATCCTGCACCAGTTGGTAACGATTGGTACCTATGAAACACTGGGACTATAATGGGATTTGAAGGAGAGTCTACCAACAGGTGCAGGAATTCGTCCATCACCAGTATCAAGTTGATGAAGGCTGACTAACCGATGTCTTGAGAGCACTTTTATGGAACTAGGACAAATCTAAGCATAACTTAAGATGGGAAAGATATTTTGTATGTTAGTTAAATTCATCCAAAAGTCAGGGTACCCCATGGAAGAAATGCGCCGGAGAAGCCGTAACGACAAGTTTTTTTCCACGTGGTACGATCAGTTTATCTTCCAGCAAATCACTGTAGATATGGAAAGTCCAACATTGATGGATCATTTCCTGGGGTTTGCATAGGTTTCCCACACTGTCTTTTTAATTGATGGAGTTATCTCATCCACCGTTCGGGCACCCCAAAAGGAAACCCTATGGAATGGATACTGGATTTATTCATGAATTCGGGTCCCATTAATGGGGCTCTTCATGATGTTGAAAAAATTGCATAATCCAAATGATGGAGGAAAAATGAGGGAAAAAAAGAAATTGGGACCTCTAGTCAATTGTGCAAAATCAGCTTCAAACCACGAACAACATCATGTACAACACCATGCTGCGGAGCGTTTCAAACAATGTAAGAGACCCCATCGAATTGCTATTTAAGATGAACGAATGATGATGTATCACTCAAGCTTGGGGTACCCCAATTTCAAACAAACACCCACAAGATCAAACCAACCAGCTGCGGATCCCTCACACCGCCTTGCACTGATCATCTGAAAGGATGAAATCCTCCTGCAGACATTCAAGCAGGGAAAGTATACCGGACATACATGAATTGAGCTAATCGCAACTGCCATTTAGGGGTCCTTTGCCAAAGTTGTGCTTGGCTGATGAAACAAGAGGCAAAAAAAACAATGTACAAAGAACTGTTCTTGACTATCTGCAATTGCAGTCTTGGCCAGCTGCATGCGTCAACCCTTGGCAGAGGGTGCCCCAGCTGTCAAACCACTGTTGCTGTCATCCCTCTCTTTGTACTCACTGGTTAGTTGATATTCCTGACAATGTTGTGTGTTTGTGACCAAGCTGTGTGCTGACAAGATGTATGTGACAATGCTGTGCGTGTGTGTGTTGACACGTGGGAGCGAGCGGGCGCAGAGCGGAAAAAACAAGAACCGCACACAATGATGCGAGGAACCATCTGCTGAGGAAAAACACTAAACCAGATACCAAAAAAAAACATTTTGAGATTTTTGAAGATTATTCTGCCAATTTCTGCATTTTTTTCAAAGCCGGCTTTTTCAGGTCCTACGGCGTTGATTTGTCACCAAACGATCCGAACCAGCGCTTTCCGTGCCCCGCCTGCTTCGCTTCTTTTTCTTTCTTTGAAGCTTCGGCCTCACGCGTTGCTTCCTCCAAGGGCTGCCCAAGAAAGGGGAACCATGATTGGCCATCCCCAGTAAACCAAGTAAGATAATAATACACCGGTACTGCAATCCGTTCCATAACTTCAACTGCCAAGGCAATCAATTATATATATATATATATATGTGTGTATGTCCCCAACTTCTCTGAAGCATTTTTTTCTTTACATGAAACATGTGCCCGTCTTAGGCCAACAGACCAGCAGCTACGAGATCACATTGCGACCCTGGACATCGGTTGAACCCGATATTTCAATTCAAATTCCCATGGAAAAAAGATATGCTGGTTCCGTCGTTGGTGGTTGCAGTGTTCTGGTAGTATAGTCTGTATAGTATAGCTTCCCGAAATTGGGGCACACCCAAAAATTAAATGGTCGGATCTGAGATGATTCCAGGGCAGCCCAATATTTTTAGGAAATTTACGATGTTAATATGTTCAGGTGTGAAATTTGGGATTTGTGTTTAAAGCAATATACCATGTCGCAATCGTTCAGTTTCAGTGTGGCAACCTGCGATCAGGGCCCAAAGCAATGGTATATTATCAATTTGTGGGTTCTTGTTTCGTCTTACAAAAAACAACTCAACTATTTGATCGATTTGTTTGGTCTCTCTTGCTGTTCAATGGGAAATTCATAATTTATTCCAGCCTTATTTTTCCGAAATCCACATGTCCTAACATAGCTTATTCCATGTATATTTCCACCTTATTTTGGTCAAAGGTTTGATCCCAAAAATAAGAAAGGAATAAGTAACTCACCAAGGGGGGGTTGGACACCCCATGATATAGATGATGGTTGGATGTTGGTTCGCCAAAACCTATGAATCCCACACTACCATCCCCCAGCTAAAACAGAAGATTGGATTCTCTAGGTCGTTGGTCAGTCACTATTTCCAATCGTTGAAATGCCACTTTGCTGGTATACTTTCCATTTTCAAAGAAACCCAAATTCAATTCTACCTTGATTAAATCACTATTTTTCATTGTACACACGATTAAATCACCATGCTTCACCATTTTCCATGGTTAAATCCCCATTCATCAACATGTTTGATGATCAAATCCCTATGTTTTATCGTCTAATTAATTGTGGGATGGCAGTTGATCCACCATGGAACCGCCGGCGTGCCTTTTTCCCCATTACTACCTTAATATCCCCACTTCTAGCCCCTGTATGTGGTTTCAATCCCCCCATTTCCCAATTCTATCAGCCACGCCTCCTGGGTCGGAGGAACATATCCATCCGGGAGCACCGGCACACTCGGTGTGGCTTCGGTGTGATGCGCGCCGCCAAAGGAATAATCCGGATGCCCAGGATGTATGCGATATAATGCGTGTATAGACAATGTGTATATATATATATATATATATCCATATCTATATCTATATCTATATCACAATTTAGATTATATGACAGACTTGCAGATATTACACTTAGTACATAATATACTATATCCATGTTCAATAAATGTGTAGTTGTATTGTACAGTATCATGTTTATGTCTACAGTCGGGCAAAGAGACATTGCAATGAAAGATCAAATCTTATCGATAGAAAACCATTAGCGAATGGGAGATCTTTCGGCACCATGATCAGATTGCTTGCTCAAGGCATTTGGGGTTTCATGAACGTAAGCAACCCCAACAACATCCAAGAGGTTCATGGGTTTGCGGAAAAGGCAACTGGGTTTGCTGCTACCTGGTCGGTGGGCCACTAGGTGAAAATAATATACCGACCATTCCAAAGGTGAAACGGTGTTAAACGGCCAAGGCATGTTTAAACAAACCGGTCATATTCTTTCACCACTTCATCTGCCTTAGAATTCCAATATAGGTCCCCCCTCAACTCTATACCAATCAATTAATTTCTGCGTTTAGGTCCCTGCCAGGCAAATCAAGTCTTTCACGGTGGTGAACCCCCCGGTTATATTAGTTGGTTTAAGAACACCATGAGTACTAGTACGATATATCTACCGTAAACCATAGTTGTTGGAGTTTTCTCAACCAACTTAGCTATCGATTCGGTTCACCACCTTGAAAACTCGGCGACCCTGCCACCCTCCGCGACTCTAAGAACTCTACAAGACCTTCGGAGGACCTTGAGGCAGTGAAAACTCCTGCCGAAATCTCGGGCGTTTCTGAGAAAATATGTGTTGAAAATAGAAAATATATAATATGATAAAATTATGGTTTCTGATGTTTTATGTACATAATACGAATGTACATTACATACATCTATATGCATATATGATACATGTTATGTATACTATGATGTAGATATACATATATATATATACACACACGTCCACACGAATTAAATATGTATATACATATATGTGGATGGAAAAAAAAAAACTATATATATATATATGAACATCCATATCAAAACATATACAGTAAATATATAAAATATAAACGGAATACATGAACACAAATAGTTGCACAAAGTATGTTGCGTCAGGAAAACAGGGTTGCCCACTTACAACTAAGATACAACCTACCTACTAAATAGATCTAAACAGGGTGAACTACCAGATCAGGCTGACCCCGGGGAACCAAGGTCAATCAACTGTCCACTTTGGGGGGCTTGAAACTGGGCCAAAGCCCACGCAACGACCCATAACACCTCATGATGCAAAAGACCAAAAAAAAGTAAAAAGGATCATGTTACCCATCAAAATTGCAATTTTGCGGTGCACCCCAAGTGGAGAAATCGACCTCTGTAAAATCGATGGAAAGGATATCGAAAGGTTGCGCATTCTTTTTCACAAGTCCAGGTTGGGAAAATCAGCGTCACATCCATGAATTCTGAATCTGTGCGTGGTGAGAAACACCATATGATCTTATCCCAAGAATCTCAAAACATCAGAGGAACTTTGACAACATGCAACCACTGAGGTCCAGTTGGCATGCGCAATCAGTTTTCATAACAATCCATCCATATCCATCCAATCCCCTGATCAATACGGAACTGAGGTTTGTACACGAGTGGATACTCAATAAATATCAACAAATTAGCTGTCCACTTTGGAAGCTTGAAATTTTGCCACACCTCACCCGACCACTCAAGTCATCGCATGATGCAAAACCAAACAAAGCCGCTGCCTCCATAGTGTAGCCGGACATCAGTGCTGGGAGAGCTGATCAACGATGTGTCCATTGGAACAAAAAAATGTCTGGAACAAAAGTGTCTGCCGAGGGGAAAGACAGTGCTTAGCCGTTATAACCTGTTGAGGCCAACCATAAACTATGTAACTCAGGATGTTGAAGAATGCTCATGGCAGACGGCAAAAAAAGTTGCAGCTGCAGTCATCTTTTTTGAGTTCTGTCGTGGATTTCCGGCCTTCAAATTCTTTGAACCAGTATGTCTTCAACATACGCATCGAACATAATCGAACCATCATATGTATATATATATATATATCAGTATATTATATTATAATCATATTATATGCAATCATTCCAACATCATCTGCATTTCTCCAGTAATTTGCGCTAAGTCCTTCTGACTCCTCTTGGTCACGAGTAGTCAACAAGTGCTTACATAATACATGATTGTCTCTCATGATGCAATCCTTTGTCCACTTCAGCTTCGTGATTTCGGCTTGAAAAGGCCGATTCTTGCAATTCTATTCTGGGCAAATAGACAAACAGATCTATTTTGCTTGCAAGTGGGTATGCGGTATGACTCAACCAATACTGATAGTAAACAGACCCATAAATATTGCTTTACTTATATTGCTTTAAGATGCTTTAAGATGCTTTAAGATGCTTTAAGATGCTTTAAGGACCAAATCCTCTTGTCTAGGGGCTCAATAATTTTGAGTGATGCTATGTTTTTGTCGGAACTTTATTTGACATCATTTGAGGAAAACATGCTCACTCAGCCCACATGGAGCGCTTGTTTTTCACAGCTCATCCCACTGATGTGGTCTGGACATGGGATTCTGCCCCAGATACCACACTGACCAGATCTGTGCATCGAGTTGAGAAAAACCCTGCAGCATCCCAACCAAACCAGCTTAGCTTTCAGTGGGCCGCTCTGTTCGACAAAATGAGCCTGGAAGGATCAGAACTCTGCGTCCGAGGGTCAATGTCAGCACGAAGCAGTGCTGCCACCTTCAACAAACATCTAATTAAAGATTAATTAATATCTACAGTGATAGAATCTACAAATATCTACAAGTACATCTATTACGTCTATAGATATCTATCTATAACACGTGACATAATATCATATCTAGCTTCTGCAGCTCACAAATGCTGTGCCTTTTCAGAGTTCACCAAAAATGTCCCACCAGGACTCCCGGGCTTTTCGGATCGGATCCGGCAGAGCCACAGCGGTTTCGCTGTCGACTCATCCGTTCACCTTGACGCTGACAATCTTCTCCTCCCCGCAGGCGGCCTGGACCACGGCAAAGACCTCAGCCGTTTGAAAAGGTGGCGAAGTTGTTACGCTTTGAAAAACATGTTCAACTCCCCCTGAAAGATAGTAGATATATGTATTATATATATATTATATATGTATATGAGACAGGTAGATAACATTAGATAACTATAGATGTATGTAGGATTATGTAGGTATATTGGGTTTCTTACCATGGGCTTGGTAGCCGCAAAACATCCAACATATTGGATCATTGGAGTATTGAAACCCATGCCGTCAGTGTAGGGATCACCATATCAGTGTGGGGGACCATTAGAAAAGGATAATGAACCCCCCCTTGATCCATGTTGATCCCATTAGTCACTAGTTGATAGTGGATGGAAAGTTTCATTTCAGTCATGCCTTCAATTGATTTGGAAAAATGGTTCTGTTGATGAGTGATTACGCTTTTGATTTATCCGTCAATCCCCGTTTCCTCCACAGGCGGATTGTCTGCTGGTCAAGTGGGGAAACGAGTGGCCAAGCTTCAGACTTGGTGACCCTAGTGGGCAGATCCCGAACAAGAACCCCTGTATTGGGAGGAGACAAACAATCATGATTTGGCAGTCTAGAAGCCACGGACCCTGAAATGGTCTTAAATGTAGTTGAATATGTGCCACATCTTGCCACAATCTAGGACTTCATCGATTTGGAGTGAGTCACCACCTCCTGAAAAGATACATGAGTCCCAAGGGCCACCTTTGGATTGAATGTCAAGTTGGGGGAAAATGTAAAATTCATATAATATGGTTGATTGCCATGACACCTATACGAAAAAAGTCAGTCATGAGCGTTTTTACAAAAGGTCTGGATGTTCTGTGGCAGTGCCCTTCCATGTTTTCCTCCATGCGTTCCGCCATGCACCAAGCTACGTCCTTTCCACCTCAAGCCGTCACAGGTGCGCAGTGGGATGATAGAGGACTGTGGCTACAGACAAAGGGTCGAGGATGTGGAAATCAGTGGAAATCATGACTTGAAGAGCTGAAATATGCTGAAATAATGTGATGAAAATTGATGAAACCTGAACTTGCATGAATTTGCCAGCTCCAACTGCGCAAATTTATAGAGTTACTGCAACCCTTTGAGCAAAGGAAACCTTGTCCTCATGATGGTCTACCTGGGTCTATCGACCTGGGTCCCGGGTCTGTATGCTTTAATTTTATACAGTAAGCTAGGTCGCAGGTCGTGCTGCAGATTCGCCAAACAGCAGCAGACCGTCTACCATCATCGCGTTCAATTGTTCTCATGCATAGGAAAAGCATGTTTGCATTTTTTGGGGGACACCTGTATAATTGTATGTGTATACATATATATATATAGTAGTAAGATATAATATACGTGTATATATAATATTTGTTAGATATATATATATATATCATATATATATATATTATTTAACATATATTGAGATTCATTGATATTCTATGATCATCATCCGTGACATCTGCATATTCTCCTTTTCCCGGGGTGAGACAGGTCGGCCCTGAGCTTCCCGGACTGTCCAGTCCAGCCAGCAGATCCTGCACCACCTTTTTGTCCTGTCTCAGGCGTCGCTAAGAGCTGGGGGACGGAAAGAAGGTGGTTAGGTGGTTGTTGATAGCCTTACCATGCCTGTTTGGAAGGAAACTTGAGATTCATGTTGATTATGTTGAAGCGCACCGCCAACAATGTTTTTGGCGGTCATGGCGGTCCTAGATTGAAAACATGCCTGTGACTTATGATCTCTATGACACGCAACGGCCCAGAACAAAGAACTGTTTTTCCCCACCTGCCAGGTGAGGGTTGTTAGATTTTATGTCAGTTGCCTCCTGCCTCCTCCTGCCTCGTCCAGCCTCCTGCCTCCTCCTCCTCCTCCTCCTCCTCTCCTCCTCGTCCTCCTCGTCCTCCTCGTCCTCCTTGTCGTCCTTGTCGTCCTCGTCGTCCTCGTCGTCCTCGTCGTCCTCGTCGTCCTCGTCCAACTGCGACCCGCGATCCACAGTGTTCTCTGCCGGACCT
>Ga0126342_10007416_pt1 | contig 19581 bp, 15 predicted proteins | sample Cyp1metagenome_FD_92528 | JGI IMG/M metagenome (GOLD analysis project Ga0126342, IMG submission 92528) | Coral microbial communities from Lord Howe Island, Old Settlement Bay, Australia - Cyphastrea 1 metagenome | ecosystem: Host-associated > Invertebrates > Cnidaria > Coral ... | reverse complement strand
GGCAGAGAACACTGTGGATCGCGGGTCGCAGTTGAGCAAGGACGACGAGGACGACGAGGACGACGAGGACGACGAGGACGACAAGGACGACAAGGATGACAAGGAGGACGAGGAGGAGGAGGAAAGGAGGACGAGGCAGGAGGAGGCGGAGGAGGAGGAGGAGGAGCAGGAGGAGGAGGAGGAGGCAACTGACATAAAATCTAACAACCCTCACCTGGCAGGTGGGGAAAAATATGAATTTCCATAGCAAACTGCTAGTTTATTGGAGAGTCTCCCATCCAATCAGTGCTGAGGGACACCAAAGATTTCCCTTCGCCGAGGAGAGAAACAAACGCCTGGCATTTGGCGAAGAGTGGATGACGTTTCCTCAGTTGCTTGGCTCCAAGGGTGGCGACGAACGGTCTATCATGTCGTACTGTACACGATTCTAAGGTGATGTCATCCGTCAATAGAATGGTGTGATGCCAGCATATCTAGGCCACGTTGGAGTTTGTGATTGTTGGTGATATGTTGCGTTATGTGATCCGAAATCACCCCACATCATTGACATTGCACAGCCATTGACATTTTCTACTGTAGCCGTGTTTCACACCTTGATCATTACCGCCCAATGGCTTGCTTCAAAGCCCGCTGAATTTGCATGTCATTTCTCATTTGGTGCTGGCAGAATCAAGACTTGGGTGGCAAATGTTGAACTAAGCTGGCAAACTCAATAACAAACGATCAAAATAACCGACCATTTGGGAGGTCATTCTATACATCCCAGTTATAGCTGTCTAATTTGGGGATTGTTTTTTTTTTAAATGTTGTTTTTACTTCATTATACACTGACATTCCCAATCCGGGATACTCTGCATATTCTAGCTGATTAGTACCTGCATATGTATCCATTTACATTGTAGCAAAGGATGAAGGTATGAAACTATACGATTATGGTTGCGTATTGGCTGTATACCCAATGTTTGCTGCTTATATCATCCAATATTTGCTGGCTTTACCCATGTTAAAGTGTAAAACCCATGTTACATTTTTTGCTGAGACACCAGCGTGGAGCATCTGATTTCAGCCATGGCACCCTCATATTTCCAGTCGATGTTTCCACTGTACTACCCCCATGAATGAAGCACCACTACGTATTGTTGGTGTTACACCCCCAATCATATCTAGCTGAAGTTTAAAATAAATCACCAACCTGAACAGTTCGGACATTTGAGGATGATTTCCACAAAAGCCGCCGATTCCTTTTTTGTGGATTGGTTCTATGGGTTCTATGCCCCCCCCTGGTCCTGGTCATATCAAGATCTGTTCAACCCAGATCCATGATCCGGATGTAAATCCAAAGGTTGGCCCTCATTCCAGCTTACCATACTGGTTGGTGGTTTCAACCCCTCTGAAAAATATTGGTCAAATGGGATGATTGTTCCCAATACATGGACACATATAAAATGTTCCAAACCACCAACCAGATTACTATTGCGGTTGGTTTTTGAACCTATCTGATCTGGTTGGTGGTATACCTATACCCTTCTGAAAAATATGACTTCGTCAGTTGGGATGATGATTCTTCCCAATATTGGAAAGTCATAAAATTCATGTTCCAACCACCAATCAGTTATGGTATACCATCCCACGGTATACCCATGCATCCAGCCAGCTGAATTCTGAGCTAATTCACCCGAAAATAGCTCTTATCATACAGCCGGCTATGGGGATGATTCTCCGGATCCAATTCTCATCATTCCAGTGACGGATTATATAATATATCACCATTATATCCATTTACTGTATTTTCCTTATTACCCTCTGGTAAATTAACATAGGTATACATAGGTATTGAACATGGCCATAGAAATGTCGTTGATTTTCCCATTAATAGCATGGTGATTTTCCATGGCTATTTTTGTTAACGTTTACCAAAGGGTAAACCATAGGAGCTTCAAATCGTCAATATCCCGTCAGTACTGTTCATTTTTATGATTATTCCGATATATTCCTATGGTTTACCCTCCAGTAAATTCACATAGACCCTGACAGATAGGGGTTGGAAGATTAGTTTCCACTAAAAATTGGTGATTTTCAGGGGCTATGTTAATTTACCAGAGGGTAATCAGGATATCACGATATCCATTAGACTTCCCATTATTATGTAGTGGTTTTATCCTTATATTCTCGTAGTATGTAGTAAATCCCCAGTATACCATGTATACCATTATTCCCATCCATTTTTTTTTGCGATAAATAGGGAGTATCAATTGAACCATGCGACTACACACCCATCATAATATCAATATCCGTTATAATCCCCTTCAGATGCCAATTTTATGTTTTTTCTACCACGGCTCTGGCTTGGGAAGAAGACGTTCACCTCACTGATGTGTGTGGCATATCCAAAGCTGCCGTCGGAGCGCGCTTCGTCGTAGCCACCTGACGATGGGCTTCGATAAACGGGCGGCTTTTAGCCGGGGAAATGGTTGATTGAACTAGAAAATCACTACCCTATATGGATCCAGTCGTACCTTCTTAGGAAGTGTTTGGGGTATAAATTACTCCAATTTGGAGGCTTAAGTATGAACCTACTCAGACAGTGGCCATGGATCCATAGGGCTAGAAAATGCTGGAACATACTGGAATCACTGGAATTGTATCTAAAACAACTTGGCATTCACTGATGACCAACATATTGAAAAACCCTCAGCTTTCAATGGTCCACAGTCATGCTGTGTTCTGATAAATATTGGAGCAGAATACTCAAATATACTTACTCATTATATATACAGCCTCTCCGAATTTATCTGGTTGGTGGTTTCAAGCCCTCTGAAAAATATTAGCCAGTTGGGATGATTATTCCCAAAATGTTCCAATTCATGGATTGGTTAATGAATCTTTAGAAGGATACTACCACATTTGATGAAACAAACAACACCACCATATTTCCTGCAGATGGTCCCATCCCACTAACTAACCCCCCGCACCCATGAGCTCGTAGATGTTTTCAGTTTCCTCTGGCGGGAAGAGAAACACCATTCTCTGACCTGGGCGGCCCAGGGGGCACCTGGATTGTGATGGCTACGTCCGAACGTGCAATTGGGAACTCCCATGAGGTCCCCATGAAAAGCGACATTATCCCATGAAAACTCATGAAATCACCATGTTTCAGTAGTGGACGTTCCATGAACTTGTGATGGCGGTTACTTAAGCGAGGAATGTTTGGTGGCTTCAAAGACTTGGAGGACATCCACAATACAAATACCGGTAGACCCCTCCGTTGAAGGGGACCCAAAAAAGGACGAAGCAAACACACACTAACAATGGGTTGGGTTGATTTATGGTCCATTTATGGATGATTCACCATGATTTACCTATAAATATTTACCTATTAAAATTGTTTTTTTCCAGTTTGCAATCAGTTGACATGAACAAAGGATTCAGCAACTTAACACGCTTTGAGCACACAACCATTTGTCGAAATGTGGCTAGCGCTTGGACTGGAAAAAACATTTGTAAAACTTGTTGCGAAGATGGTTGATGTCAGAGCAACTCCTCCCAACATCTCCCAACATCTTAATATAATAATTCAATATTTTAACATTCTATAAAAACTTCAGGGCCTCCGAAAAACTTGGATACCTATCACCAGCCAAAGAAGTCAGATCCGCACCTTCCATTTGCAGGAGCCACTCGTGCGCTTGGTGGTTGCTTCGATGTAAGCGGCTCACAGATCCTGCCCCGGCTGTCAGGGATTCATTTGTCATGCAGCCATGCTGATACTTCATGACATCACATGTTGAAGTTGAATATACCGATGCTGTGAATGTCTCAACTTTGATTCCGTAATTGAGTTATCCTCTACAATCGCAGGACATTATGACATGACATTGTGTGAGATTTCTGGCTTTAGGTGCCTATGGTTGAACATAACAACCACAATCTGTGGCGGCCAGTTCACTTAACCTCGGTGAAGCTCGGATCCAAGTGATCCAAGTTCCACAATGTTCATCCCAGTCCTAAAGATCCAGATATTAATATCCTACAATGTGAGGCCCCCGTTCGATAGCATTCAGTTGGTGAACAAAACTCCAATAACTATGGTTTATGGTACGTAAATAACTATAGTTACTGGGGCTTAAAAACCAACTTCTAACTGGGGGGCCTCACATTGTATGTCAAAAATCTCGGCTTCAGCTGGCTTCGGCACCGCTGGGTCCTATGACACCGAAATGCAATCGATAAAATTGCGCGAGCCTCGAAGCACTGCAGTGCAGCAAAAAAGTTAAGCGCAAGCGACACTTTAAAAAACTGAACGACCCTCAAAATCACGGACAATAATTGTGACAACAGAAAATATGAATAATTTGTTACAGTAATTGTTTGATATTTCTGGTATTTTCAGGGTGAAGGTTTATCAGCTCTTAGCTTCCGTTTACCCATATTTTTGGGACAAGTTTGGATCTCGTTCAAGCGGCTGATGAACCGGATCTTGCTCAAAGATGGAGCCATAAATCCTGGGCCGGAGAAAAGCGGCTGGAAAATTTGAAATGCCGCGGAGAGCGAACTGGAAAATCACCATGGACCGTGTGAATCATAATTTTTGTCATATACAGTATACAGTATCTGGTTGGTGGAGGTTGGTGGTATACCTACCCCTTTGAAAAATATTAGTCAGTTGGGAATAGTATTCCCAATATATGGAAAAATAAAACATGTTCCAAACCACCAACCAGATATACATATTATGTATGATTATGTATGGGCCATGGCTTCAATAGCAAACCGTTAAATAACCAGAGCGTATTTAAGGATCACCAGCTCCCATTGGTTAACCTTTTGTTGGTGGATTTCCCAACTAATGATGTTTGATTACCAAAGGGTAAATGAACATTACCGGTCTGGGCCAGTCTGGGGCACATGATTCATGCAAACATGCCGCCTTGAGTCATGAAACTTGTGCAAAACGGCATGGATTCGAATATGTTTTGTAGATGCAGCAACCCACTTGAAGGAATGCTGCAAATCAAGAGAAACCAATGCACAACTCACTGTACATATCATGAACGGACTTAGATCGCCTCTTCAACACAATCTGATTTCAACACTTCACTTATCTTATGTTCCCATACGTTCCGATGTGTTGTCATCATGAACATAGAACAATTCAATCCATGAAAACTCGAAAAGTTTCCGTTCAAAACATATGCATGTTGGTTTATAAACCCCATCAATCTGCCATACACCCAACAGTGTATGAGTGAGCAACCAACTTAGCAATCACAAACATCAACCCTAAATCATTCTAACTCCCCATTTTCATCCATTTTGTAGGTTTCATCCGCATCTTCCCTTGTTTTTCATGCTTCAAATCGCACGACCTGAACGGAACGGAACGGGCCAACTCAGGTCAGGCGTCTCGCACCAGCGCAGCGTGAGATCGTCCACACCAGGCGGCGTCCAGGATCGCCAGTGATCTTTGAAGAATCCTCGGGACCACGGAAGGTGTGGCAAGGCTAGCCCGGTAATACTGGAAGAACATGAGAAGGACCAGTTGATACTTATATCTATTTACAACGATTAACTATTTGTATCTATATCATGTACATGTTATATCTATTTACACCGACTTTGGCAGGAGTTGACGCTTAAACCTTTTAAGGGCTTGGAACAACTACCTGGAATTGCATGACTGGTTCAAGGTCGAACGGTTCATTTTCGCACCAACACATACCAACACCAATAATTTGCTGGCAAAAAACTCCATTCCGCGTTGAGATTGAAGTAATGGTTCTATATCCCATTATATTCCAATAATCTTCCCACATATATAAATATATATATATATATATTATATTATATTATATTATATTTTATTTTATTATATTATATTACATCATATTATATCATATTATATTATGTATTATATTATTTATATATTATACATATATTATATTATAAATATTATATTATACATATATTATATTATAAATATTATATTATATATATAGCATATATATAATATAATATATATATATATATATTATATTATATATATATGATATTTTATATAAAACATATATATATATATATATATATATATTAAAATATATATATACTCTATGTCATGGGGGTCCCCACAATTATCATCCCTTTTTTGTTTGGGATTTTGCATGAAATAAACCATCCAGCTATTGGGGATCCCGCCAACCAGGCCCAGGTGCTGCTACAGGAGCTGATAAAGGGACAGAAGTCTCCAACCTGACGCGCTGACGCTGACGGCGCGTTTCAAAGCTACGGAAGCATTGCCAGGAAGCATGGCTACAAAGGTGGTGGAAGAATCAGGTAGCTAAGTTTGTTTATACTATTTGTTGAAAATTACAGTTTGTAACTAGGTTGGCTGTTGACTGAGGTTACAGTGAACATAAGTAGAATAGTAGAGATGGGTCAAACCAATCTGTAGGGAACACCACAGGGAACAACACTTGGTACCCAAGCAGTTTCAAACCAGTTACTTGGAACTACTTGAGGTATGTTCCTGGGGTTCCAGTATCTTCTCCGGACCTAGTACTTGGATGTATTTGGAGCCTTGTTGACCTCGGTATTAGATCATAGATTCAATCTATAAATCTATGATCTACAGTTGGGTGATGTTGGGAGTATACATTAAAATCATGAAAAAATGTGCGACATCCCAGATCTAGCCATGAAATATGATGAAGTGATTTTTGAGGCTCACATCATTTTAAGGAACCCAAGCCAGCCAGACCAATCGCTAACTTCAAAAACGATCTTCAGGTCAACTTCGGCACATTGAGCAGGTTGCTGGATTCAACCCCCTCTGAACAACCCTTCCGCCCATCACCGTGGAAGGAACAGATTACTACAGCTTGGGCCCCCCTGCATAGCCAAACTGGTATATTACACACACACACACACGTGTATATATATAATATATATATATACATATACTATTACAAACAATCACCACCTATACCAAGCATCGATCACCGTACCAAGGCAAGTTGCTTGCAGTCTTGGAAAGGCTAAGGCTTGATCTTCCATGCAGGCAGAGTCTTGGATTTCGACCACCAGCATGTAGTCCTTGGGCGATACCTATAAATCCACTGGTTGTCATCTGACCAATGGCCATGACTCAGGAAGCGATTGATTGGAGGTACCAATCCCATATATAAGGCCTATTGTTTAGGCCTATGTAAGGGAATATCCCCACAAAATATGGCCTTATATGGTACAGTACCTCCATTTTAGGATCCTGAAATTCCCATTGATCTGAACATGGCATGTTCTCGGTTTATGATTATCATCTCCCTATGAAAATTGGGCATTTTTGGGTGGTCGATCCTCCCTTGTTAGACACAGCCATATTCAAACGAACCAAACATGGCACTATTGCAGGAATAGCCTTTTGCTGAGTGGTACCTTCAACCCAACCACCGAGGTAGAGGCGGGACTCTACAAGCTGTTCCACAGCATCGCTTGACAGCTAAATGTCCTACTGTTTGTGAAACCCGATGTAAAGAAATCATTTCATAATGTGGATACAGTAGGGCAGTAGGGATATCTCACTATATCTGCTCTGAAGAAGACCTTGTCAAAGCAATCATTCTCCACAATCATGGTCCCCCGATAAAGTTACCATCAAATATGCCGATTTCACCTCACTCATCTTCATTGAAACTTCAGGTGACCAACCCCAATAAACAATGATGGTGAATAAGCCCTTGTTGATGCCGGTGGTCAAAAACTAGCCTTTTCAAAAACTCAACCACTGAGCAGTCTCCTGTGGGGGGGTGGTTGAAGTACGAAACATATCCAAACATCATATGTGCTCATATATTGTTGGCTACTATAATATTCCAGTCCAGATTCTGTCGGTATATCCCCATTCATCATTTCGAATCATGTATGATTTCCCACAACCCCATCCATTGCTTGAACCCCGCAGAAACAAACCTCAAAAAAACAACGCCACCGTCGAGTCCGTCGAGCGTCCAAGTATTCAACAAGTCCAGCTTCAATGCACAGAGCGTCGAAACCTGGCGTCGGGCCATGGGAGAGGCGCTCAGTGGGAAACCACTAAGTCACTAAGCAAGTGAAGGGGCCCCCAAAATACATGAGTGTTGTGGATGTCAGTACAAAAACCTCATGAAAATAGAATGAGAATCCCAGTTCAAACCACAAAAGTCACCGTTTATAACTGGTAAAAAAGGGCTTTAACTACTAATCACTTGTGGGGTTTGGAACGGTCAAAGGCTCAGCAACTGCTCCTTTGGGGTCATCTTGACCATGTCCTGATCCCGGCTCCCAACAATGCAGCCCATGAGAAGTCTCCTGAATCTTGCTCGAAGGCTGGCCACCGACTGCGGCAGTTGCAATACTCCAAACCACACGCTTCCTGCATTCAGCTACGAAAAGCAGCAAGGTTCTGCATCCGTAGATCATCATAGATCAAATGATCGCTTCTAATGGGGAATCCCAAGTTAAAATCCAAGATATTGGTATGTTCACTTGGATGGATAAGTTGCAGAACCCCCATAGGAAAGCCAAAGGTTACCCTAGGTCCGGTGGGTCCCCAAGTTGGTTTCGGGGTGTGTCCAGGTGATGAACTTGATGCCGAATACCTGGTTGGTGGTTGACCTACCCCTCTGAAAAGTGATGGACTTAATGGGAAGGATGACATCCCATATATGAAATGGAAAATCAAATTCATGTTCCAAACCACCAACCAGAAATTACCAATCCATGTGCTTGGCTGAGATTCAAGCATTTGTTCAAGCTCAAAACATCATTCCACCGCTATTCGCGACTACCCAGCCTCCCCAGATGTCTACTAAAATGGTGCAACTATCCCCCAAAGCAGTTTGGAACACTTCTGCTTTCATGGCTTCACACCTCAAAGAAAAGAATGGACATTCCTCGAGGAAAGGGATGGAAATTCTGCGCTGCATTTGATTTGTGGAATCTTCTGGGATTTCAACATCTTCCAAAAAGCAAAGTGGCTCAAGGCGCAAAGATTGAATCTTCCAACTATTTTCATCTAAACCAAACTGATGGCTGGCACATTGGCAAACAAAAAAAAAACATGTCACGGAGTTGCCTTTTGTTTCAACCCCCAAATTTTCCGGATGTATAAGAGCTATAAGTATTTCCGGATGTTCCAAACTGATTGACCCCAGATGTGGGGATGGCGAAGCACCAAAACGAGGCGCCCATGAAGGTCCATCACATCCCACGGAGAACATTCAGCGCGACCAGTTCGAATCATTGGAACAGCAAAACCCAAATTGTGGTTGCTTGCTTCTTGGTGAATCACTTGTGAGATTTCTCACTGTGGATGATGAAAATCAATGAACATCTTCAGAATAATTAAGTCACCATGGTGGTCAATTTCCATGATTCAAAATGATTCGAATCATCCATGGCTAAAAAAAACAACACCAGGTATTCACCAAGGGATTTTCACATAAATATATATATATATATTCACCATGGCTTTCTTTAGCAGCTATCGGTTTTCAGGCAGGCCCTATCCCTTGGTCCTTCCAAAAGCTGATGTTCCAATGCCGCCACACGGGCTCATGTCCCCGCTTGGGTACGAGGGTGCATGGTTGGGTCAGCCCACTTGGCACCTGGCACGAGAATCCCATCTGAGGACTGGTGTCGGGCATCACCACAACGAGTTTCTGTAACTTTGGGAAATTCAAAAGTATCAGCTCTAGAAATCATAATTTGTATAAGAATGGCCAGCTAGCTAGGTGAATCAATAAATCAACTCTAGCAACAAACACATATTTTAAGAAACATCTACCAAACAAAATATGGAATGTCAATCATTCTCACCCAACAGACAGCTTAAGTCAACCATAAACAAACACACCCTCACCGTCAAATGCCGTGGCCAAATTGGCCAGGCCGACCTGCCGAACTCGTTGGACAGGGCTACAGGATGCGATTCCAGGGAGGTTGCAAAAATTGGCACGTTGCTGCCTGCCGGCGCCGAGAAGTCGGCGACTACCCATCTCGGATTTTAGCTCAAATTTCAGCTGAGATTGAGTAAGAAACTGCACCCAGTTGTATCGAGTTCGCTAAAATTCATCAGGGACACAAGGCCCAGCCTATGTCGGCAGTATGAGATGTACCTCAGCATGAGCACATTTGTTTGCTCCAAACCCTGGTATCATTCCCTCTTGAACATCCGAACACTCTAGTAGCCGGCAAATGAGTTTTGATCCATCCCGAAAAATTAGCGGCGATATCGTCAGGTGCACCTGTTTGGGTTGCAAACGATTGCCAATCTCACTTGTTTGTTGTCAAAATTGTGAAACAGTAAAATGTTGACCCTCTGGTAATTTGTTGCATAACTACAAAACCTCACAATGTTTATTGCTAAATTAGCCAAAAAGTATCATGTTCAATCCATTTTCGGCTATCTTAAATTACCAGAGGGTAAGCAATGGACAGAACAGACCCCTGAAACCACCCAGTTGTCAAATTCAATCGCCAACACGGCGCTTGGAGGTTGTGACCAGGTGACTCTGCAGTTGCTTCTTCGACTTTGAACTCTGCAAGTTTTAGCCTGGTGCTGGGGGCGGACGGTCTTCATGTCCCGGGTTCAGATCTAAACCATGGTTTATTCATATATTAATCATGGGAGGGTACTCCCAATAGTGATTCCATATGATACTTTGTTGGTATGTGTCTCAATGACCCAATGAAAAAAACATGGACAAGACAGCCGTTCGAGGTTGATTTGTCCAGGGTTGAGATTAATAATGATTTGTTCATCATTCCAGATAGGGTGGAAACTCCACAACAAATACACCTATACTTAAATGATAGCAGAAGGTGAAAGAAATGTTAAAACATGTATCATTGGGCGAAGTCAGCTGTATAACTGCTTTCTTTCGTAACTGCGAGAGTCGCCCTTTGCGGAACCGCTTTTTCTCCCAATATTTGGATCCGCAAAAAATGGGACCAGACCAGTCATCGATGGGTAAAAAAATACACCCATTATATCACCATTACCCTCTGGTAAACCAACATAGCTATTGAAAATGACCATATATATTGGATTTTCCCATTGATAGCATGGTGATTTTCCAGTTCGTTATGTAAACGTTTACCAGAGGGTATAATATATATTATACACATACTGCTTGGTGGTGCAATAACCATCTTGAAAAATGATGGAGTTCGTCAATGGGAAGGATGACATCCCAGATGTGAAATGAAAAATAAAATTCATGTTTGAAACCACCAACCAGGAATAAATTGATGTTTTACTACGGAGTACCCCGATAGGAAACCTCTATTTAGTTGTATCCATTACATAAGGTAATTTCTATTTTACCATGGGATAGAGTGAGGTGAGGTACCTCGGAGAAAATGCCATGTTGTTGCTTATTCTCCCAATGTGATTTCACGGCCCAAATGTCGATTCACCGTCATGTGCCCTCCTAGAATTGCCAAATATATATTCAGACATTGTAGCGCCTTGTAGTTATTAACGAATAGCTAAGTTGGTTCATAACTCTAACAACTCAGTTGTTTGTGCAAGGTGGTTACATTTAGATAACATCCCCATCTTCAAGGTTGAAAACAACAACAACAACAACCACAACCACAACCACAACCACAACAACAACCACAACAACAACCACAACAAACAAAAAAAACAGAAACGACAACAACAACGACAACGACAACAACAACAACAACAAACAACCAACCAACCAACCAACCAACCAAGCAACCAACCAACCAACCAAGCAAGCAAGCAAGCAAGCAAGCAAGCAACCAAGCAACCAAGCAACCAAGCAAGCAAGCAACCAAGCAACCAAACAAGCAACCAAGCAAGCAACCAACCAATCACAAACAACAAACAACAACCAACAACCAACAACCAACAACCAACAACAACAAGAACAACAAGAACAACAAGAACAACAACAACAACAACGACAACGACAACAAAAACAACGACGACGACGACGACGACAACAACAACGACAACAACAACAACAACAACAACGACAACAACAAAAACAACGACGACGACGACGACGACGACAACAACAACGACAACAACAACAACAACAACGACAACAACAAAAACAAAAAACAACAACAACAACGACAACAACGACAACAACAACAACAACAACCACAACGACAACAACAACGTCGACGACGACGACAACAACAACGACGATGACGACGACGACGACAACAACAACAACAACAACAAACATAAACTCTTAGAGACTTGTTGGAGTCAACTAGCCCCCAACTTCGCTGCTGAATCCTTGCTGAATCCACTAGATCTAGCCACAGTTCACGATAAAGCCCCATGAAGTTGCATGAAATCCGCACTTGTTTCTGGAGAAATCCTACCCTCTGGTAATTTGTTACATAGCTATGGTAAATGGCCCATAGAAATAGTTGATTTACCATAAAAAGATTGTGATTTTTCATAGCTATGTTAAATTACCAGAGGGTAATTTTCCATGGTTTCTTCCAAGTTTCTTCCTAATTAAAATCCGTCGAATTAAGTTCACAAATCCGAATTTTCCACGGTTTCGTCCAGGTTTTCCATGTCGCCGCGCCTAGCTTTGGTCAGCAGGCCGCAGTTCACCGGTGCCTTCTTCTCCTCGCCCAGGTCCTTGGGATCAACGGAGATCATGGTGGGCCATAAGTGACAATTGTTAGATGGGTAATCCATGGATAATTATTCGGAATATGATATGGTTATTGCTATACCATAGTTATGAAAAATGAGCTATGACATATGGTTATTATGGGGCGGGATACAATGGGATTTGTTATGACTATAATGGCATATCATGGAATTTGACTTGATATGTTATATGCCATGGTCAACTTACATGCGATAGTCATGGTATATGATCATCCGACCATCATGAATGCGATTCCAAACATCATGGGTATATACTGTACATATCCATGCAAATGGATAATCATTTTTGTTTCCTAACATATGATCTTGTCATCTAACATTAGAAAAAACAACAGCATCATGCACCTGCCATGCTGCAGGCAAAAAAATCCGAGCCGTCATTTCGAGCCGTCAGATTCCTGGGCTCATTTTTCAGCTCTGTAACAGCTCTGTAAGCATCACATTTCTGGGGGGGCAAAGCACTGGGGGTGACTTCCATATTGTACCAGCAACTTGGCTGTTGACTTAGATTTGATGGACCCACTGGCGTACTGTGCAACTTGGGCGCTGTGGGTTTTCTTTGCCCATTGCTGGCCAGGAAGGTTTCAAGTTCTGCCTGCAGAATCTCCGCACCAGGGTCAAATCACATGGCTTACTACGTGGTAATCCATTAAAACAAAAACACGCCCAAACAAAATGGATAACCACCACAACTATATTTGAAATAATAATGGATAATTATGTGGTAATCCATATCTATTTGGTGATGCCATAACATGCCATAACCATAGTTCCCTGATGTGACTTGTGGATTGATAACGCGGCTTGCCATCCATGGTCAAGGTTTTCACTGCATAAACAACATATATATATATATATATTATATGGAGATGAATGAATGATACCCTATGAGATGTTTGGGTACCCCATTTTCAAGTCCATATTCTGACATTGGAAGGGTAAACTGCTCAAACCTATAAATTTTGATGTTTCTTGCTCTGTTAATTAACGTCTTGCACGAGAAGGCACGCAGAGATGACATCGGGACAAATCTAATGTTCCTGCTTATATAAGGATAAACAAAAATTAAATAAATATTAAAATATATATAATCGACTATATTTGCAGTATGATGCCTTGTTACTTTGTAAGCAACGGAGTTGAAATGTCAATGACAAATCAAACCTTTGACTTTATTTGGAGAACTGATTGACAGCGAAGCATTTTCTTCATCTGAAGAAAGCTATAAAGCAAATTCATCAGTCGAAACGCCAACAAAATTCCAGTGGAGAAAGCAGGATGACGGATACTACAACAGAAAACTGAACGACGAAAAGTACGTCCAGAAATATTACCAAGAGAAAATGAAACAACCTTGCGTATGCGATATATGCGGCTCTGACTTAAGTTGTAAATCAAACTTGGCAAAGTGGCAAAGCACAAGAAAACGAAGAAGCGCCAAAGGTGCTTAGTATAAGTTCACTATGATTTTATGATACAAGAACGTATCATCAAATCATAATGTAAGTGTTTTAATAACTAGATTGGAAGAAGAAAAGGTATCGTAACAAAAACACATACAATGTGGAGGATGGTTTTGGTTCGGTGAGAGACTTATACGAAAAGGCTAGGAAAGTCGATGTCGGCATAACTTTGGACATGGTATCTACATGAATGAGGGCGCAACCGAACAAGCAAACAAGAAACTACAAGAACTACAATTCCTACACTGCACCGTTTCCCAAGTATGAATTCCAAATCGACTTGATGGATGTTACCAGTTTGTTGCGAAACCTAGGTTCTGAAATCAAACGTCAACTAAGATATGGTTTAATATGCATAGAAATGTTCAGCAAAAAATGTCACATAGTCCCTATCGAGAATAAAGATGGTGCTGACGTTGATAAAGCAGTCATGAAATGTTTTAAGATGTTTTAAGGTATAAGTATAAATTAATTAGGTCAGCCTTTATCATCCTTTATCGATTTACAGCGACGACGAAGTGAGGGACAGGCATGCACACCCCAACCTCAATGTTTTCCCGGCTTTCTTGGGCAGAGTCATTGTCAGAGTAGTCTGAGTTGTGGTCAGGAAGAAGATCCATTGAAGAGGGACGCAGGGGCCCTAACCGCACTTGCAGAAGGTGCCACACCCGGGCCACTAGAGATTGCAGCGGTCAGACGAGTGAGTGGAACCCAGAACAGCGTGAGGGATAAAGCCCAAAGAAGGTCAGCAAGGGTCAAGGCAAGCATGTGCTGTGAACTAAGCCTAAAGCAAAATTCTAGAAAGAAGAGCAGATGGCATGCCAAAAACTGGAAGATGAGAGAGGTGATCTAGTAACGGACCAAAAAGGAGTAAATACAAGGAAGGGAGGAGGAGGCATCAAACTTGAAAAATAGCATGTCAATGCATGTCATGTGTCACATGCAGGCCTGTCTTAACTTGTGAGAGCCGATCTCATGTTGCAGGTGCTCAAATGCAAATCCTGGTGTAGCATGTTCACATGCAAAAGAGCACCATGTCTAGTTGTCTTGCAAACAAGGAAAAACTGGCTCCGTGTTTGGGAAAAACAGGCTCCGTTTGTGAAAAAAAAACCGTCTCCGTGTTTGGGAAAAACAGGCTCCGTTTTTGGGACAAACTGGCTCCGTTTTCGGGGAAAACCTGGTTCGGTCTTTGGGAAAAACTGGCTTGGTTTTTGGGAAAAATTGGCTTGGTTTTTGGGAAAAACTGGCTCCGTGTATGGGAAAAACAGGCTCCGTTTTGGGGAAAAACTGGCTCGGTTTGAGGGGAAAAGTTGCTCGGTTTTTGGATTGGCTTGGGACAAAGCTCAAGTCTCACTGTTTTGAACGCTAAGCATGTTTGGGTTTGGATTTTTGAGGTTTTAGGACTGGGTGTCTCTAAGAAGGGATATTCTGACTGGAACAATCTGGAATGTTTTAAGATTATGTATATAAGTTCAATAAGTTGCAAGTTGCTGCAGGACCCATGGATCCTAATGGTCAGGGATTCAGGCGTTATCCTGGAGCGACTCATTCAGCATAATGGCAAGATTCAATTACCATTCAGCACAATTTTTTTTTGACTGGCTGTTGAAACCACAACGGCTTTAGAAACCGTATCTTCCGGAGCCCTTGTTCGACTTTCATTGATCAGGAGGATGATTGAAACCAGAAATAAAAAAACATCATGATCTTATATCGTATAACTTCATCCCTCAAGAAACACATGCTCGACACCCAACCAAAGCCCGCCACTCGCCTCAGTCCATAAGCGTGCTTCTGGAGGAATCGCTCCTGTGACACGACAAGAATCCACCAACCCACCACCTTTTAGGGACCAACAGCCAGAAGTGCCAGCACAACCCCCAGCCCATATTAAAGGTCCACCATGATATACCATGTACCCTCAATGTACCCATCAATCAACATGGGTACAAATACCAAATTCACGGGCAAAATCATCGACATACACCTATATAGCCTATATGTTTATCTTGGTATGAGACAAAACCCTGTATCCTCCTGTTAACACCAAATATAATTGAGATTTATGCATGTTCAACCACTCAAAATATCATAGAAGGTTCATTGGTTAAACCCTTTCTCATATTTAAGTATGTTGGGCGTATAGTCTTAGCGTATATGCTGTTGTTGATCAATCCCCATATTAGCCATAATATCGCCAACCAACATAACTATTTCATACCTTTATTGTTGAGAAAATACCATCCAAGATTAGTCGATTCGTATGTTGATTCGGTCTTTCTTCCAATCACGGTAACCTAATAATGGTAAAACCTAAAGTATTATAGTTGATGGTAAACCATTATTAACAATCATTAACCATTATTAACCATTATTAACCATTATTAACCGTCATTAACCATTAATTCACCATTTGTTCACCATTTATTCATCATGTATTCACAATTATTTTCCATTAATCATTCAATTATCACTAACCATGATTATCCATAATCAACCATCATTAACCATCATTAACTATTAAAATCGAATTGATAGTTATCCCATTATGAACCATTATTCAATTACTATAGTTGATAACAATCATTAACTATTGTCCATTGTTAACCATCTGTCATCTATTATGGTTGATCCAATTGCCGAATCGAGTTCGCCAATCTCTGCCGAAAACCGCCATCGCGCCGCGCCGCTGTCCTTTGAAGCGCGGATACTTCCGCAGCAGCTCCTCCGGGCTGCGAAAAAGGTGTGCGAAAAGCCGCAGTAATCAAACATGGGGTTATATGGGTTATATAATGTTATATAATATATATATGATATGATATGATCTGATATGATATGATATGATCTGATATGATATGATATAATATGGTATGATATGATATGATATGATATGAAATATATATATATATATGGGGGGTTCCACAAATGGTGGTTTCCATAAATGGATGGTTTATAAAGGAAAGTCCTATTAACATGGATGATTTAGGGGTACCCCTATTTTAGCAAACCTCCATGTATACATATATATATATATAAACTACTTACTAAGTGGGATGCACATCCAAGTATTGGCCCTACTTCCGAAGGTACCGCTGGATCCATATAGGGAAGTGGTCGCTTTTGGCGATGTATGACCTAATATCCAGATATATAGGTGTGCAAATGATCCCATTCGACAAACGTCAACATGCTGACCTTGTTTTCAGACTAGGATCTACAGTAATTGGTGGTTTCAACCCCCCTGAAAAATATTAGTCAGATTGGATCATCATCCCAATTATTGGGGAAAATACAAAATGTTCCAAACCACCAACCAGTATATTATATGTTTGTTATTATTGTTATTTCCTCACAGGACCATCATTTGTTGTGAAGTGCATGTGAGCTTTGCATTTCATCAACTTCTTCTACTCGACGATGGCGGCAACATGAAACCATGAAACCATGGACGTTAGTTCCAAAGATAGACATGTCTTGCGATTTTCCCTTGAACCAATCCTATCCAATTCCTACCTTCACAAAGAGACCACACACAGTCAGTTAGAACATATTATGACATGTTATAAGCCCAGCCTTTGGAAGAATCACCCCATGGTCTAACCGTGTCTAACCATGTATCACTGCAATTTCGGGCCAAAAAACTGCAGCCACCTGAAGTGGAGTCTCCACGCCTCCACTTCAGTCTCCTCTAAGAGAGGGCCGCCCAAAATGCTCATCTGACGCGATCCGAGGTTCGATGTTTCAGACTTAACATAGGGTTACCCTCTGGTTATTTAACATAGCCATGGTATAGATGGCCCATTGAAATAGATGGTTTACCTATAAAAAATGGTGGATCTTTCCATGGCTATGTTAGTCATAACCAGGTGGCAATAGATTTACAAAGATTAACCTCACTGGTAAATTAATAATAGTTGATAGCTAATGGCTAACCTCAATGGTAAATGGCTAATAGGTGAAGAATGGTGAACCTCAATGGTTATGATCATGGTTTATACCAGTTGATAACTAATAGTGAATAAGGGCTACCCTCCGGAGATCGAACATGGCAAAGACACGCCAGCGCCATAGAGGATGGACCCATGGGATTTTCCCATTCAAAGCTCCATGGATAGTTCGGTGTTTTCCCAGCTAGCAACGCTTGATGAAACCGGAGAGTACCCTCTGGTAAACTAACATAACTATGGAAAATCACCATTTTTAATGGGTAAATCCACTATAAATGGCCATTTTCAATAGCTATGTTAATTTACCAGAGGGTCAATGGCATGTTTCCTAAAATGAGGTACACCCCTCAAATGGTGATTACAACATCATCGGGAAAATCGTACAATTCAGTGGTAGATTTAGTATAGCTCTATACAGACCGAAGTGGGCGGGTGTTTCCTTGAATATCTTGCATGGGGGACCCACATTTCACTAATTGGTCATGTTCCATGGGGAAAACGCCATGAGAACGGATCCCAATTTCAAGTAATTCCTGAAATGGGCGTTGTTCGGTTTCTCCCTTTTGTTGTCAGATAATTATAAATCCACCCAATGATGATGCTTTCCACGGGAAGCTTTTTGCTACCCAACCCCTGACCTTGGCTCTTCAAACCAGCTAGGCTCTTGGTCAATGCTCAGGCATGTCCATAGCATGTGGAGTAGGACAAAATGATACAAAATGTGGGATGTGATTCTGATGTGATCTGAACTTATCTCAACAAAGATTTTGCGATTCGGTGCTGGGACATTGGCAATGGCTATCAATGGCTATGGCTATGATAATCCACGTACGCTGATTGTCACCCCGTATGCATACGTATCAATGGCATGGCTTGTTCTGTAAATAGGCTACCAATGGGTACCCCTAAATCCCCTGGACAATCATCATGTCCTCTATGCAATTGAAATTTGGGGCTATACACCATTTCCAAACACACCCCAAAACCATATTGTTTAATATCCCATTAAACCCACATTTTTCCTACATACCCCATGGTAAACTAACATAGACTGTAACATAGATGTAGAACATCTACCATTTAAATCATTTAAAAATTATTTTCTGCATAAGCCGTGCGTTTTCCACATCTATGTTAGTTTGCCCAGGGTAATTCCTCATTTTATTTAGTTGATCTGGGATGTGATGGCTGCAGAAACACAACCTCCGATCCAACCTCATCCACGCCTTGCCATGGCAGCACGCAGCCGCCGGCTGTGCTGAGCCCAAAGGTGTGCGCCAATTCATTGAGTTTCTCCAAAAACCACAAGACCAATAAGTTCGGGAAGTGCTTCGTTTGAAAGCTTCCCAACCATGTTGGTTGGCGGTTTCAACCCCTCTGAAAGATATTAGTCATTACCAGTAGTACCGCACAAGGCGGCGGCGGAAGTTTCAAAAATAGGAAACCTATAGGAGAGCTTGGCTGT
>Ga0126342_10007415_pt1 | contig 19582 bp, 11 predicted proteins | sample Cyp1metagenome_FD_92528 | JGI IMG/M metagenome (GOLD analysis project Ga0126342, IMG submission 92528) | Coral microbial communities from Lord Howe Island, Old Settlement Bay, Australia - Cyphastrea 1 metagenome | ecosystem: Host-associated > Invertebrates > Cnidaria > Coral ... | reverse complement strand
TATATATATATATATGTATATATATATATATATGAAACATGATGATTGGTGTCATGAATCGGGCAGTCGACCCTATCATGGCTTGGCCGCCTCGCCCGCGCAGCTGTTCAATAAGGAACATATATGTATATATATATAGTTAATAGATATACCTATAGATATAACTCTATGTATATTATCTAAATATTTTTGATGGGGATAATATGGATATTTTTTGACCATCAAACGTGGCGCTTTCATGGTGATTTCATGGATGTCATGATATCTAATAGTTATATAACATGGGATACCTAGGAAACATGGGCTTTGAGGATATGTCTTTATCATTTACTGCTTGGTGGTATACCTACCCTACCCCTCTGAAAAATCATGGAGTGAAAGTCAGTTGGGATGATTTTTCCATTCCCAAGATATTAGGAAAGTCATAAAATTCCATGGTTCCAGTCACCACCAAGCAGTTTATAGGAAAGTCATCCAACTGAATGAGCCGGTCTGTTCGTACCCCAAGGAAAACCACTCCCATTTGCAAATTAAAAATAAGGCCTTATTAAGGATGCCCCAAAAGAATCATGGAAAATTCGGCCAATTTATAAGGTGTTTACACCTTCTTCCTACCTTTCCTTCCTTATATCGACATGATGTAATACATATCAGCCACATCTTACTTCTCCCTTAATTTGTGACATGGGAGTTGCTGCAAGTCCACACAACCCCAACCAAGAAAACAACCATTATTTTGGCCAAAATGTCCTGTAGGATCAACACAATTAGATGCACAGTCTGGTTCAGTGGATTTCAGTGCTAATCTCAAGTCAATGGTGGGCCTGTTGCAAACAATTGCCCGATGGTGGGATAAACGCTTTGCAACCAATTTTGGGCATCATCATCCCGCGCAAAAAAAAACAAACTGCCGTGATTTACCACCACCACCACCCATGCCACCCATGGTTAGCTCGCTAGATTCAAAACCAGGCCATGAAGATCACCTAAAATCTAGGAATGCTATTCCTCATACAGACTGAGCATCATTCCAGTAACTGAGCATCATACAGTATATACATTCTATTGATTATATAGATTACTAATACACATATATATATATATATGGATTATATGCCTGATTATATATATATATATCATCTATATCATCTATATAAAATATACATTGTGTTTTGTTCTCTAGAAACCCAACTCAGGTTCCGCTGCAGGCGCCTCCTGCAGGTGGCTTTCCGCTTCCAGCACTTCATCCACAGACGGGTCTCCAAAATCATCTCCAAAGGGATCTCCCAAGGACCTGGACTAGGCATCAGCACCTAGCTGGATTTAACCATCAAACAAGGGCGATTTAAGCTGATTGAAAACGCGATTTCATGGGGATATAATGGTGAAACAATGATATAACCATCAAACATGATGATTTCATAGGGATTTAGTGGGGATTTCATGCGATTTAATGATATATATATATATATGTATATGTATTGGGCTTTCATTGGAACATAGTGGGAATATAGTGGGTATATCCTTGGGTATATCCTGGGGATATAAGCTACTTGGGGTGCAGTTGGCATGGTCTGAATATCGATTTAACCATGGGATTTAACCCCACCAAGTTGGGATATCCAGCCGCCCAACAAACCAATTGGGAACAGGTGGAGCACTAAACACTGACCAATTCGGTGGGCTGAAGCTACTTTCAGTGACCTCAAATCCAACAATCGGAATAATCCCTTCCCTTCATATTAAATCATCCCCCTCATAAACCGTGCTTTAGCGGCTTCAAACATCGAAATCGCTGCGATACGCTGCGAGTCACCAGGCTAGGGATTGAACTGATTGAAGCCACGCTGCCGATATTTTCTAAAGGATCCTGAGCCCTGGGTCTTAATTTTAATGGATCTTAATAGCGGATTTCTTAAGGGGAAGAGTCACCAGTCTTTTATTGCACTATTCAGGAATTTGCTGGGCGGCGAGCATCGAGAACCGGGACTTTTTTCACGGGGCAGAATCTTATGGACCTTTTTTTTTTTGAAGTGTTTCCTTATGTTTCCTTGAATCGTTTATTATTTTATCCAGATGTGCCAGATTTGGATAGATCTGGGCAAATCGTTCACTTGATCGATGAGGATAATATATATATATATATACAACTGGATGATCGAAGCATTTCTGAAATCAAACGTGCCAGCGTTAGGTGCCGCTCAAAAGGATCGATTACGCGTACGGCACTTCCATGTCGTGACTAACGATGCCGTACTCGTTTTGGTGTGACCTCAGCAGATCTAAACCCAAGCAGCTCCTTTTTTTCAATTGGTCACCGCTCCCACTTAAGTTCTCCTGCTCTGTGCGCAGGGAAACTGCAGGAGATTGGATGGCTGAAGTGACTGCTGAATGCCCAAGGATGACTGAAGAGTTTGACATCAATCAGGATTATTGCAATATATTGCAATCAAGAATCGATAATAATGTAGTATAATTATTATCAATTGATATTATTTGCTATTAATTGAGCAGCAATTTCCAATTTTAATAGCTAAATTGTGGTAAACTCAGGTCTAGACACTGAGAATCTGCTGAGACTCGGGATATTGGAGGTAACAGCAAAGGTCGTGACCCCTCACGGGGAATCATTTGTGGTTGAAGATAGCTGAAGATCTGACAAACAGGAAGCTCACCTTGACCCAAGTCATATCACCAAGGTAATTTTGAGAGTTGAAGTCACGCGTTTTTTTTTTTTTTTTAATGAATTTTATGTACTATCTGTTTTTTCTTTGGCGGGTTCAACACAAGATCCATCCCATAATTATGCTCCGTGTTTGGTACATTTGGATAGATTTGGATCATGTTTGGCATAAATGTTGGTAACTGTTCCATACATGGAGCATATAACCCATGCCCAAATGGATTGGATCCCACCTAGCCGCCTTCAGCTGTTCATCCTTGTGGCGACCGAAAATCGCGGCCGTGTGGTTCTACGGGCCGTGCAAAGCGGCCGCTGGTGCAAAAAAAACCGGCTGCATAGCTAACAGAGGTTAGATGCCTGTACCGTGCCTGCAATGAACATGTTTCTCTAATTGGACCCAAGTCTTTTTTCAAGTTACTTGTGGAACACATTTTTTTAAAGCAATGTGTGAGTCAAATAGATAATAGATTCTAAAGCAGATGAAGTCTATGAGTATGGGGCGTACCTCTTGACAAAGTATTTTCAGGACCCATCTGTGCCATGGTCAAAACACGGTTGTGGTGATCCCACCATCTTCAATGGGATTCCTCAATTGATTGGTATATACTAACCCCTATCAGACCTATCATCACGGGGGGATGACCATACCCCCAATTAATCACTTAATCTATATAATCTAACCCCTAGACTTGAGTTGGTTACATGAATTCACTCATTTTCCCATGAATATCCCCAGATATTCCCGTAAATATCCCCAGATATTCCCATAAATATCCCATGAATATCTCCATAAATATCCCCCTGGATTCTGATGTGGTTCATGTTTCACGGTGATTTCTCAACCCAGCGACCTGGTCACCACGCGAAAAGAAACTGGGATGGATCATGATGCCACGCCGAAATTTCGATGCTATCGTTTCATCCCCTAAAATTACCATGGAAAATGAAGACATGGGAGTACTGAACACATCTAAACACATCTAACACAAACAAATTGTGATACTATGGATCTTGTCATCCCCAGGTGACCAGTGAACCTTCAACGCCTCCGTGAATCAGATCACATTAACGTTGATTTGGACAATACTATGGATCTGGAAAGGCTCAACAACCTCTCCTGGAATCTCTTGAAGTCAAGTATTTGTCTGGTTACGATATGTATATGTATATATATATATAGATATATATGTACATATGTCTATTGATGTTGAGGATGTTTGTCAGTCCGCCATTTCAATCAAGTTTGTTCCCGCTCTCTTCAACATCAGCATACCCCTGGGAGAAGTTTGTGTCATACATTATCATGATGGATCTGATCTCAGCGTGCCGGCGTGCCCCATGAGATCCCTATGGTTCGCAAACTAAGATGCTGCCCGGAGCTTCAAAGTGGATGCAAAAACAAAGCAATAGTTCCCCAACGTGGGAAACCCAATGTGATACAAATTATGTATATATATATATATATTATTAAATATATGGTACTTTGAGGGAGTATGTGTACTATGCAGGTCGTCCAAAAGTTAGCATATACCTAGTAAATGAGGGGCTGGAAGTCAGGCATGCTGAACATATCTAGTAAATACGAGGCTGGACCTCAGAAATACTGCAAATAGCTTGCAAATAGAAGGGCCGGGGGTGCTACCTGGGTGCCCGAACACAAGACTATGTGTATATATATATATAATGATTAGTATATATATAGTATGTTTACCCATTTTCATGAATACTTTGAGTGTCTTCTTTGGTGTTTCATGAAGGACATCAAAAAAAGATGGTGGTTTTACGTGCAACGACTGCATCGACTTGGAACGTCCAGGGATGTGTCAATTATACTGCCTCAAAGGTGGCAGGCGCACCCACAACGAAGTCCATCAAGTAAAGTGACTTTGGATATCTTTGAAGTGTAGAAGGAAAGGAAGGAGGGAGTGAAGGAAGAAAGGAAGGAAGGATGGATGGATGGATGGATGGATAGATAAGAAAGAAAGAAAGATAGATAGACAGACAGACAGACATATAAATAAATAGATAGATATAGATGGATAAGTTGCGCATGTAATATACTTGTTAAGTTTCTGGAGGTGTTAAATGTGTTGGAACTCAATCTCTTTATTAGAGAAAAAAACAGTCGCTCTAAAGCAAAAAACGGAGCCCGGAACGAGCACTGCTGATGGACAATCCGTTGTGCAAAAAGATGCACTTTGCGCTACGCGGCTGCGCGCGGCTGCGCGCCCCGACGGCTTCTCACATTCTGACAAGCGAACTGCGTTCGTGCCCAGCCGGGTGGTGGTTCAAACCGCGATCATCAACTAACAAAAGTTAATATTGAATGTGGTGGTTGAAATCTCATGATAACCATTAACCCAAATACTGACTTACTGCATCTTAGTGCTATCATTAGCATTTCAACTTATGGTGAAATGTATTCATGCATCATAACAAACACTATAATCAATCAATTGGGTTCATTATTCCACGCAGCTGTGTAAGTGAATGGGAAAGACGTATTGGAAACAAGCAATCACTCAGCTGCATGTCAAGCGTGTCCATACACTCTCTATCACTATCCTCTGTTAGAAGACTGCCTGATACATGGAGATGATGATTCTGTACGTGCATACCCCTCCGGATGCTACACTCTCCATTTGGCATGGTTCAAATTCTTGGCAGAAAACTCGACGATTTTAGGCATGGCTAGTGGCTGACAATAATCCGTCCCAAAATTGCGTTTTTTCTTGTGTACAGCCCCTTTGATGTTCTGGTGCATCTGGGCCGCCTCTGCCACGGCTTCACACCGTTCACGCTCTACCTATCGAGTGGTCAAACCATCGATGGGTCAAAACCATTGTGACCAGCTCAGAAATCGTAGATGTTTAGCTAGTTTTTTGGGGAAAATCTACAGGAAACATCAGGAAACCATGTTTTCCCCAACAAATTGGTCCAAGTTCCTGTATAATTTTTCCTTGAACCAATCCAATGAAATGCGTCCAACCCACAAATGGCGAAAACACGAGAAAACGCAGGTACCCTATGATTAGCTCTGAGTGAGATTACAATTTCCGGTCACAGGGATAGAAAGTGACAAACGTACTCGATATGTTACACTTACTGTCATTCTTATGATTATCAATCTGCACACACTATATTTTCATGGTATTTCCATTCACCATTCATTATATCCCATCTTATCCATCATTTAAACAATATTATTTTCACATTGAGACCCCATTTACATTGGATAGTCATGGCAAAAAATAAGGAATTGGGACTCGGGACTGAAAGTGCAAACATATAAACTGTCAAACAGATCTTCACAACCAACAAACATATAAACTCCAGGATAACAATTGGATAATAGCACCCTTTTGCTGGATCCAGCCTGGTGTAATAGGTTGCAGAAACCCTGAGCAACAAGGTGTTGCCAATGATTAAGAGCTACCACGTTCCTCAGGGTAAACTAACATCGATGTGGCAAAATACACCATTTGTAGATCAATTTCATAGCTAAACTCTGGGTTTTCCACATCTCTGTGAGTTTACTCTAGGGTATATGATGTGTTCAAGTTTCTTAGTTGGACATGTTGCTGTGTTGCTATCAAGGTGCATCTGGCGTGCCAGCAGAGGTACAGTAAGTGCGATGCCTGAGTGTCTCCCAAGTGGGCATGGTTTTGGCATTGTCTGATCTGGGAAAAAACCACAATAACTGGTTGGTGGTTTCAACCCATCCCAAAAACATTCCTCAGTTTGGATTCATCATCCAACAGGCGTGGCCCATGGCTAGCATGGCCCATGAGATCTGAATGCTTGTTCCCAACATTTCCTAGGCCTCGACTGACTGGATCCATGCAATCATGGGGTGATTCCGCACGAACTGCCAGGAATGGGTTGCCACCTCCCCAACAAATCACGGCTGCGGGCCACCAAAACCAAGGTTTTTCATGATTTCCCCCATGGCTTCCCCTGGTCCAAGTTGCATGCTGCCAACAGCATCACCGGTTTCAACCGATCAAAGGCCAAACTCCTGGAAATCAATGGCTTCTCCAGGGGTCTGAAGATGGAGTCTGTATATGGTATACCTCCAAAATATGATTTTAATGGGGAAAAGGATGATTCCATAGCAGCAGTGGCTTCTGAAGTTTTTCAAACGACTTTTCAGGCAACCCCAACCATTATTGTACCTATTCCATTACATCCCACTATATACCACGATATCATATGAGGTCTAACTAAATTCATAATCATCAATTGTACATGCAAATCCAAATATTTGAAACCACAAGCCAAATACATGTTTTCCACAACAAAATTGGAATTTTCATCGCGGTATTTTGCTGTTTATATCGCCCTTTCTTTAGCCATCAAACCTCAGGTAAACATGTTTGAGGAACTATTCTAAGAACACACATTCCTCCAAGTCTGACGATAATCCATAAGCCACAAAAATCATCATGTTCCTACATGAACTTACCTTCTGGTTACTAAGCATAGCTATGGTATAGCCCATAGAAAAAATATGAATTTACATGATGATTCATGATTCTTTCGTGTCAATCAGAGAGTGATTTTCCAGTTCCCAACTCAGCAATCAGACTGGATCCATAGAATCCATCATCAAATCCCACATGGACAGTTCGCTCCTGTCGCTGCTCTGTAACGCGGATAGCAACGCCGCGAGTTTGGCGGGCCGCAGCAACTGCCTCGCATCCTGCCCAGTGCCCCGCGGTGCCCAGCGGTGCCCAGCGGTGCCCAGGTGATCCAATGGTGATTTCATGGGGATGTAAAATGGTGGGATACCCATCAAATAATGGTAATTTAACATTGGTATAGAAAATGTTGGAAACATATCATGTTTCATTGTAGATAAATGATTTATAAATCGGTTATGGTTGTGTTGATTTACCAAAGGATACTAAGAGACGATCTGCCCTCTGGTAATGTGTTATAGCCTGCAATGGAAACCACCATGGAAGTAAAGAAGGTAAATCATTGAAGTAAATTGGCCATCTACATAATACAATAATAATATCTATATATGATCAGGTCATATCATGTTCGATATCCATGATTATCACACACTCATATATCTATAAATACATCATATGTATATATATAATACATATATAAGAAGATGACAAAGTCATAGATAACGCGGGATTTTTGTGGCTATCGCTATGGGCGGATTCTTTTTTAGACTTTTCGGGACCACAGATTTGGTAATTTAACGGGGTCTCGGAGTCGATTTTGGTATGCCAAGCTTTAAGCCACACACACATATATTTAAAGTACCCCCAACAGCCAATAGTTATAGGTGTTTAAGGTGAAATTCTGCCATTCAAAATGCAGAAAAAACACAGTCAATCCGTTTTTTGGGTATATGTTGTGGTGATGTATAGATGTTGGTCCATATACATCAGCGGCATAAATGATGCTTGGTAAATGAATACGCATCTATCATTGTGATACATTACATTGGGATTTAGAACATGGATAAATACATCATATCAACCTGAAACAAGAGATGCTTAGACAATTCCCTCAGAAAATCACTGGCAAACCTCTTTAAGGTTCAATCATGTTTTTTTGGACATGTGATGAACACATACATGCATTAAAAAAGAACAAAATGAGTGGCATGACTGATGCCTGACCTAGACAATCTGATGTATCAGTGAGATCATTTTATTAGTTGAGCATTTAAATAAACCATGAATAGTTTGATGAAATATAAGTTTAAACCACCAAAAATCAGTGATACTTTGATACTGGGCTAGTGAGTGAGATGTAATTTTCGTAAATTTGGTGACTTTTGTGACTTCGATTTTGCAAGGACCATGTCAATCCACGTCGGAAGATCATCATGTATCGGACATTTACTGAACATTGGAATGTGATCACGGAATCAACTGATTGATATTTATATGTATATATATATATAAATAAATGATGGGAATCCCCATGATATATTGTTGTAATTCATGGGAACATACGGGGCAAAGGACGGATATGCCTAGATGGATGCCTTTTCTTTCCCACTCGGGTTTGCTATACCCAGCGGTTGTTTTCTTGTTTCCGCCATGTTCATTGATTGACATTATCGAACTAACATACCAACAGGGAGAATTTGGCCCAACTGGGTTTGACTATTATTGTAGTGTACGTGAATGTGCATCCCAGTTCGCGTATTACAATAGTATGTGCTGATAACCATAGTTATAACTCAATTGCGATAACGCAATAAACCCACTTGTTGGAATTCCCACCCAAAGTCAATAGCCACTTACGACTTGGGATGCCTACCCCATCCAGTTTAAGGCTTCGGGAATGATGAAATGAGTTCGCAAAACATTGCTGGATATATGTAAATCATACAAAGGGAGTATATTCGAATGACATTACATCTATCTAGAGTTATACATATAATATATCATCACAATCATAAGATAGGCGATCACTCACCATTCTTCACCCATCTCCATTTTAATCAAACATCTTATCTGCAAAATCGGTCCTTGGGATTGGAAGCAGCAAACGCAGCTCCAGCGATCATCAGTTGGGAGAAGAGCCTTCTTCGATGTTGCTCCTAGGTCCAGGTCGTGTCGCAGGGTTGACAACCGGGCCCGTGATTGTTGTGATCATCATACGCTGTTAATTATATTTGATGGAAAACCAATGGGCCTGCAGCATGCGTGATTTGTGTGGCCATTCTTTTTTGACATACCCGACATTTCCATACTCCAAATCAACGGATGGGATGCTCCGCTAGAACCAGCTTGTTGCCGAGACTCATCCAACAACGAGAAGTAAAGTGCTCCGAAGCAACCAGTCCTAAAATGGGTTTGTCTGAAAATAGGCCAACCCATCTATTTTCCAGTGGACTGGTTTCTCATCATTGTCTCATCATTTTCTGATGAATTGTCATGTGGGCGGTAAAACGTAATCCATTTTCAGACACACCCAAAAGGCTTGAACAAAAACAAACCCCTCCCAGCAGTCCCTGGACAGGACGTACAGCAGACCAGCATACGTAGAAACATCATCGACAAGAAAGAACGTGGGACATGATGTGCGCGGTGGTATATTTTTGTTGACCATGTGAAGTCTTTTTTTTGCCAACACTCATGAGGTTAAACTTGCACACCAAAACACAGGTCCATCGCTGCCTAGCAAAAGACTCAGATGCGGTGGAGCAACTTGATCAGAAGCGCGAATTCTCGTGGCAACTGCACCTGAGCGGTCCCATGTTGTCCGGATTTGTCGTGGGAACTGTGGATTCAGTGGGCAATTTCAAATCAAACTCCTTGTCCAGTGCTTTAAACACATCTAGACAAATATGTTCCAATGCTGGTGACCTAATTTAAAACACGGTACCGAACCTAGTTGGGTAGATGTGATAATATTATACATATATATATATATATTGTATATAGTCCGTAGCACTTTGCGCAGTCTCGCAATGTTCGTTTTTCAAGCAGCTACCGTCAGCTATCGTGGTTTGCAATATATATTTCACATGTAAAATATACGTCATTTAGCCATGTAAAATATGGCGTTGTAGAAACCTTACCTATCAAACATGGCCATTTCCGCTATGGATTAGCTGCCGAGGCACGCCATGGCGGCACAACACACCTTGAAGCCGGAAGAGTTCCATATGCAACGCAGGGCTCATGGGATCCGAACGTCCTGCGAGATGAGACCAGAGGGTGAATTAGTGGAAACCAGCCATAAGCAATGGGCATATCATATCATATATATATAATAATAATAACAATAATAATAATACTAATAATAATAATAGTAATGATATATATATATATATATAGGAAACTCATGGAACGAATTGTTTGTTTGTTTTTGCCAGCCATGTAATGTTTGATGACACACTGATAGATGATGAACAAATGTTCATCTCTAAAATTGGTGAAACAACACCAACCACCTCGTGAAAGCACCAAAACAACCCCTTTTTAGTGGATGAATCCGACTTATCCGATGAGATGATCCTGGGAGGTGTCCTCTGAATGGATTCAACCTTTGCAGCTCCGCCAAGACCGGCTTCATGTCCTGGTGCGGTCGACAATCGAAGCGTATTTCAACCCGGCCATAGATTCAACATGATTCAACAAGGTTGAAACCTGAAAATGCTGGAGGAAACTAAAACCATAGTTTGCCTAGCTATAAAACAACTTAGCTGGGAGGCCCCAGGTTTGTGGAAATTTATGTCTATGGTCAAAACGTGTTACCGTCCGTGTTGACCGGAGAAGTTTCAATCCAATCCCGGATGTCCATCATTTTCTCGAAAGTCACAAGTTGATTTAGGATTGGTTTGGAGACCGCCAAAAGACAGTAACAGCAACAACAACAACAACAACAACCACCACCACCACCACCACAACCACCACCACAACCACAACCACAACCACAACCACAACCACAACCACAACCACAACCAGCCACACCACAAGCATAACGACAACACGACCAATAAGTGGCTACGACTAGAATCAGTTGAACTTGGGCCAACCTGTTCATTTGCCGTTTTTGGGGCGCCCTCTGCAGCAGTTTCCACCTGAAAGAGGCATTGATGGTTCCATGGGTACAGACCCTCTCTTGGAATCTCGTTGACCTTGTCTCAAATCATGGCTAAAAAGAACTTCTGTCGTATTCTGCAATTATGTGATAAGGCATTCCACCATCTATGCCCACAACCCAGTCACCTATCATTGACCAAGATTTACCCTCTGGTAGTTGAACAGTTTGCGAACTAATCCCATTCATATGCCCATTGCTATCCCCATGTTGGTTAAATCCCAATTGAACATCATTAAGCAACATAAAATCCACATCCAGAAGTTAGGACCACCATCGCGCCGAGTATCTTCTGCCAAAGCATCTACATCCAAGGCCTACTTCCGGTTGGGTGATGGCTGGGATAGGTGATAGGGCGATGGACGTATGTGTTTGATATCATGGAGGTATATCTATATATATATTACCCCCTGGTAAATTAACATAGACCCTGAAAATCACCAATTGATAGTGGAAACTAGTCTTCCAACCCCTATCTGCCAGGGTCTATGTTGAATTACTAGAGGGTATATATATATATACAATGGAGGTTATCTTGTCTATCTATTGTGCAAGTTACATGTGATACCAATACCGCCAACAACAATCGGACATCAGGGAAAAATACAACGATAATAACGATCACGACAATATAACACTGGTTTGCATCACGTCATTGAGGAGACCCATATTCTGCTGTTTGGAGCCGGCATTCCTTGCGTGAAACAGGGTCGACAAATATGATCCATTTCCCAACAAAGGAGGATATTTAACTGAAAACACTTGGTTGACCCATCCATTTTTGAAGCAGAAAATCCGCTTTTGGAGACAACGACCACATAAAATGCAGGACATTTCATGCAGGACATTTCCTCTCCAAAGTCCAAGGCAGCAACTGCTTGGGTTCAAGGTATGGCTATAGCCCAAAAAACAATGAATCATTCTCGATGTAAATTTAAATGATATATATATATATATATACATACATGTGCATTTAAATATGTAGATATCTGTATGCAAGTATCAATATAATATATACATATATATATATATGTATATATATATATATACACAATAGGCAAAAATATATACTGATATACACAATAGGCATAAAATGACGCACATATTATATATATACACTTGTAAACACTATACTATACACATCTATACACCATCTATCTGGGCAAAGGCTTCGCGATGATTCGCATCTGCCCCAAATTTCGGATTCGATAAATCCTGAAGCTTTGGACGTCCAAAACCATACAACCCTTGGGGAGATCATAGGGCCCATACCAAGCCTGTCCGGGGACGCCAAGTTCAGGAATCCGCTGCAAAGCATGTGCAAAGCCCTGTCCCCGGAGAACAAATGGAACGGTTACCCTCTTACAGTGTTAAAGATCCGAATAAACATGGGATACCCCCTGTTAATAAACTGGGTGATATTGTCATAATCCTTGGTTAATAGTGATGGGGTTGGAATTTGTAATTATACTTGCAAGTGAGGGGAAAAAGGGGAAAATTGTGTTCAAATATTGAAGCAATTACCAAGAGGTATAGGGGATCACGAATAGATGGCATCTTCACTGCGCCCGGCAAGATGGCATATCAAGCGAATGTTATTTTTTTTTAATGATGGCATAGGAATAGGTGAGTGCCCCTTGTTATGCCAATTTGTTTCCGTATTGATGGCATACGAATCAACTTTTGCCGGGGCCATCAATCTGTGACCTCCTGTATAATTGCATCATTTTTGCTGTTCCCAGGCTTGCGCAGAATGAAATTGACTCGGAGTTGAGTAACATAGTAACTATACTACGTAACATTTTGTTACAGCAAATGTTTGACACCTGACAATATAAACTGCCTTCTGTGGCGGAGAATCAGCCAACGCAAGACTATACCCATGTTCAAGGCGCATGCTTATCAAAATTGCAACCATGGGGCCACGAGGCTGTGCATTTGTATACTTGCATGCATATGTATATATATATATATATATATATGTGTAAAATTATATATATGTATGATTACAATTTCATGATATGTCTTTTTGTATATCTATATATATATATATATACATATGTGTATAGGCAACGTGTATATATTTAACTATGATATACATATATATATATACACATCATACATGCCAACACACATGTGCATGGTGTCCGTCTGGCCAACAAGGAAGGCGCCTGGCAAATCTGTTGAACAAGTAGCAGGGTTTCAGCTTGGGCCCCTAAGAACAAAACAATAAAGTCAGCTAACATGATAGTTCAATGAATGAAATATAGTAATCATTCATGTCGAACGCATGGAAACCAATTGAAATCCTGGTCTAAGGAGATCTCCTCGGAACCACACAATCTTGAGATCATCCTTAAACATGACTCTGTTTTCCAGCTAACAAAACAGGCCTTTTGCTCCAGACCGGGCCTCGCAGAATTGCCTCACATCTGGCCTGGATGAGGGGCCCCAATCATCCAAGTCATTACAGTAAACCATTTTAGTATTGAAACCCATGGTGACGACTGGGGATCCCCCGAGGAAGCTTCATATCTGAAGGTTGTGGAAGCTGAACTATGTCCCTGTTGACATCGAGAACCCCCAAAAAATGGGGATGGCTTAGAAGACGTGGACTTGTCCTAAAACAGGTACCCCAAAATCCACTGGTTCATCCCTTTTTTCCATTGGCTGTCAGTGAAATGGCCATTTTGGGTAGGTTGACCTCCACATGCAGAGTACTATTTGAAAAAAGGCTTGGGTGGTTTTACTTTTAGGATCATCCCATGGGTCACGGCCCCAACCTTGATCCAGCGAAGGCCTTGGTCCCGGAAACATCCGGAAACAATGGCGATTTGATGTGGCAAAGGATGATTAACCATGGGGTTTACTGGTAGCCTACTTTCAGACTAACCCATATGTTACTATATATGCAGTATGATATGATATGTCATGATGTGAATCTGGATCAAAACGCAACTTGGTTTTGACATCCAAATAGCTGATAAATCGGGGCCAAATTCCAGTGGTCCTACAGGTTGTGCGGTTGTGGTCCATCCCTATTGCCTCTGATGGACAAATAACATTCTGCCAACTCAAAAAAAACAAACATCTCGGGATGATTTGGTTTAGTAAACCTTTGAAGGCATTTTATACCTGGCAGCACGGCTGTTGCATACTACATTCAGACCCCAAAGGCAAGAGTTGATGAATCAGTGGCAATGGAAAGTCCATTTGAATCTCCTCCAAAGAAAAACGGACGGCCAAGTCGCTTAAATGGATGGTTTTATATTGGTAAGTGATATTCAAGCCAGCCATCATCAGATGGCCATCCCAACTCTTCCTGGAGGTGGACAAAATACCAAGATGCGGAGGCTTGCATCAACAAGGTGCCCCTCCTTGCGATCGGCTGTGTCAGAAATGAAAGGTTAGCATGTTATGACCATTTTTGGGTTGGAGGTGAAAATGATGTTTTAAACACTAGGGATTTCATGGTATTAAATACTCGAAGGAAATTTGGAAGTCAAACTTCCGACAATATGGACAGATAAAGAAGCAAAGGTGGGAAGAGTCAGAGAAGCGAAAGGAAGAAGAGAAAAAGTCAGAGAAGAGAAAGCAAGAAGAAAGAAGATCAGAGAAAAGTAGAATTATCGCGAAAGGTTATGTTTTTCACATGTACAGATGGACAGACAGATAGCTCGATAGATAGAGATATGGACACATAGATAGATTGTCAAATAGACAAATAGAAGGATAGTGAGATGGAGAGACAGACGGGTAAGAGAGTTAGTCAGATAGTCAGAAGAAAACATAGTCAGATAGATAGATAATAGAAAGAAAGAAATAAAGAACTAAAAAAGAAAAACATACATGGACAGATCGATAGATAGTCCTGTCAGATAGACAGATGGACAGACAGCTAGATAGAAAGACACATAGAAGGATAGACAAATAGAAGGATAGACAGACAGACGGATAGACAGACAGACAGACAGAGAGACAGAGAGACAGAGACAGACAGACAGACAGAGAGAGAGAGAGAGTTACTCAGAGTCAGAAGTCAGATAGTCAGAAAGACAGATAGTCAGATAGATAGATAGATGGATAGATAGATCGATAGATAGATAGATTGATGGACAAATATGTAGATAGATAGACAGACAGATACACTGATAGGTAGATAGACATAGATACAGATCGACGGCAATATCATATAATTATAGTTGTATATATAGATGTTGTAGTTGTAGCTGTAGGTGTAGTGTGGTGTAATGTAGTGTGGCGTAATTAGTGTACAGTAGTGTAGTGACGTGTAGTGTAGTGTAGCTTCGCGCCACAACCACATACACTTTTTCAACATGTCAGCTTTCAGAAGCGCTCAGGACCGAGGTGTTTTGCTCATTTTGACTTCGAAATATGCTTCCCGTCACAATGGCGTGCAATTTTTGATCGCTCCTCTCTTCAGATGGCTCTGCACCCGCCGCTTTAGCGAGCCTACTTTTCGACCCTCCGGAGCCACAAAACATTGGAAAAACAAAACGTTTCGTACCTTTTCGCGCACCTTGATCTTCTTTCTTCTTGCTTTCTCCTCTCTGATCTTCTTTCTTCTTGCTTTCTCTTCTCTGCCTCTTCCCACCTCTTCTTCTTCATCTGCCCATGTTGTCGAAAGTTTGGCTTCTAAACTTCCTTCAATTATATAATGGTGTACAGATGTATACATATGTATACATGGGTCAAACCGTCAAACATTGTTAAAGCAATGCCGCTGCCAACATCTGAGTGTATGGCCAGTGGGTGAGCTGCCAGGATGCATAAACTTTCGAAGGGGAATGTTGGATGGTTAACTTCTTAATTACTCTTGATGGTTAAATCAAATGAAATTAAATTCCAGTTATATCAAACATCAAGTTAAATTTACTGGTCTTGATGACATTTTGATGACTATATCATGGCCAAATCCTCAAGAGGATACTTCAATCCCTCCGGCCCCAGCGCCAAGGATCAGAGGCGCCGGCAAGCGGCCACAGCAGCCGAAGTCAATAAAGGCCACCCGTTCACAAGCTCCGGTCTCACCTGCCATCTTTGTGGCCGGAGTTGAGTCAGTTGAGCATGGGAAAATATGGGAAAATCATATAGAAATGGAGATTTTTTTATGGAGATTTCAAGGGAACTTATATGGATATATGGGAGACATGGATATTATATGGCTGGCAAATCACCACAACGGAGGTTAAAAGTTAAAAGCTGGGAGAACCATTGGACGAAATGTTGGAGGGTCTATGGCCTGGTTTGCAATGCATTAGTATGTTGTTATTGTTTTTGTCGGATAAACAAGTCTAAATAGGTTTTTGGTGGTTGATCTTTGTTGATCTAACAATCATGTGTTCAACGGAAAATGTGGCTTTGTATGTATGTCTATAATTAACATATCCATGCAGATCCAACTACTGTTTTACAAACAAAAATGAAACTTGAACCAACAAACGAACTTGATACTCATCCAGGAAAAATGGCAGGGGTCTTTGGGATCTCACGCAGATATCGCCAACAGCTAACCATAGGGGTACTGTACATCTTAAGAAATGAGCCAAGCGTTGGTGACACTCACTATCAAACCATGCAGTTTTGGGGCCTTCCTCACATGGTTTTGCCTGAACATAGGTGCTACAAGATTTGATGCTTGATAATCAACCCATTTTAGTGGCCATTTAGATTTAGGGCTTATACTAAGTTATACCATGTACATCATATACCCCATTCTTTGACCTTCACCAATTCAAGAATTATAGTAATTGGGCTTGCTCCCAACACCCCCGAGATGGAGGAAACATGAGGAAACTGTGGCCATCTGTGGCCCCAGGGTCATCCCATGTCATCCCTTGCCGTGCCTGGTACTGCAATCATGTTGCCACAGTGCAGGTCTGCCTGTAACGCCACCCCGGTAACGCCGGTAACGCCTCTTGCATCGAACAAAAATAACGATCTGGTTGGTGGTTTCAACCTACCCCTCTGAAAAATGATGGAGTTCGTCAATGGGAAGGATGACATCCCATATATTATGAACAATAATCCAAATGTTTGAAACCACCAACCAGCTATGGAAAATGCTCCGATTGTACAAGATTAACCTATTAAACATGGTGATTTTCTGTAGCTGTGTTGGACTACCATAGGGTGAACTAAAAAAGATTCATGTGGCCTACAGTAACACATCCGGCTTTTTGTGGGGATATCTGATATATTGGGGATATCACCAATCAGCATCAGGATATCAGCCATCAATGTCCGGTTGCCGAACCCCATGGATGGGCGGGATCATCAGAAACACATCAGACAATTGAAACACATGAAAGCGCAACTTCAAAACATGAAACATATGAAAGCACATTTGGGATAAATACTGTATTATACAGTAACTGACAGCAACTATGCTTACAATCTATTATCATCTATTATCTATGTGAACAAACACGCACACACACACATACACAAGTGATACGAATAATTAATTAAGCCGGCAATTGATTTCCACATCATCAAGCCACCAACCAGATAAGCACTGGACCTCAGAAACCGTACCAGGCCCTCGTACTTCGTTGTGTGGTTGGACCTATGGTTATGTGTAGTACTCTGGGGACACATATGTATTAACATTCTATTTCCGAACTATAGTGAACTATGACCTTCTGGCAATGAACCATGGCATTTTTTATGGCAAAGGAACATCCCCACTTGTAGTGAGTCTTTTCCCACTTAAATGCCAGTTTTTTATTCGATTTTGAATGGAGATGTTTGAATACCGATGGATCGATGGTACATAGGATGGTGGTGCCATGATGCAGCGGGCAGCATCTTTCGTGGACCAGGCATAGACTGCAACTGCATATTTCACTATCTTCTACTTTATATGTGGTTACAATTGTTACAGATTCACTTTATATGTTCAATATGTGAAGACAAACAGCAAAATACTAGAACAGCACCAACGAACACCAATCAAACAACAAACGAAGAAAAAACAAAAACACAAACAGTCAAATAAATAGATCTAACACACTTTGGTAAGATCACCTGAACCGCAGTGAACCATCCCGTCAAGTCATCTTACCATCCTTCCAAACCCCCTACTTGGATGTGCATCCAGCAGAACGCAAGCGGTTGAATAGAAAGTATCATATAATACATAAACACATATTATCCCCCAATTATATGGAATGAGTACCAAAGTTGTTCGATGGTTCTGATCTCCATATACTAGTGATTCAACATATGATAATATATGTAATTATAATATACATATATATATATACATAGATACACATGGTTTTCCCGTGAATCCCCCTGTAATGATCCCAGGAATCCCAAGAAAAATCCCCACTAGTCCCAATTTCTGTTGATTAGTCCACACTAATGAATCCAGATGGATCTCATTTTTCTTGATGTGATTGATGCTTAAATCAGTGTTTTTCATGGTTCGATCCAGGTTTTGATGTCTAAAATCCATATGTGTTGATTGATTTGTCCGTGGATACCAATGTGTGATGTTCAGTGTGGTAAACTCAATAATAAACAATCCGCAACATCATCAAATTTTGATGGGTTGTATATATAAAAACCATCCCCAAATGGAAGGTTTATGGCATTGGGCGTAGCATGTTACTGAAATCCATGTCATGGTTTTCAATCCTATCTGCAGGTGTCCTAAAGACAAATCATCAAATCAATCCATTTTCGAGATGTTTACACACAATTTTCCACTCAAAAACCGCAAATTGTGGGGTACCCTCTGGTAAAGTAACAGTTAGCTAATTCTCAAATTGCCATTGTTAAATAGTGAGTTTTCCCATTTATAAAATGGTGGATCTTTGATCTTTCCATGGTTTTTTGTATGTTTAGAGGGTAAACCTCGATTTTCCTATGGTTTTCCTATGGTTTTCTTATGGTTTTCCTATGGTTTTCCTATGGTTATACCACTATAATCCCAGTTTACCATGTCGGCTACACCCCATGGCTCCGTCGCTCCCCTGGGCGCATGGAAGATGGCCGTGCCGTCGATCACCGACAGAGCCGCCACCGAGAGCGCCGAGGTCAGCGACTTTTGCCACTGCTCCGGGGCCTGGAGACGTGGAACACGTGGAGACGATGGGACCGTGGAAGGCCTCAAAAAAGGGATTGATTCTATAGCTCTTTCTATGTTGACATATATATAATATATATAATATATAATATATATATATATAATATTTATAATATATATAATATATATATAATATATAAAATATTGATAATATTTATAATATATATAATATATATATATAATATATAATATATATT
>Ga0126342_10007414_pt1 | contig 19582 bp, 16 predicted proteins | sample Cyp1metagenome_FD_92528 | JGI IMG/M metagenome (GOLD analysis project Ga0126342, IMG submission 92528) | Coral microbial communities from Lord Howe Island, Old Settlement Bay, Australia - Cyphastrea 1 metagenome | ecosystem: Host-associated > Invertebrates > Cnidaria > Coral ... | reverse complement strand
GACACCCAATCTAAAAAACAACACATATCCAAAGTACACGCGCGCACGCGCGGCAAACAGCCAGGCTTAAACGCGGTCGTACGCGCACGCCAGCGCGCGCGCGTGCGTGCGTGCGGGCGTGCGTGTGGGCGTGCGTGCGTGCGTGCGAGCGCGTGCGCGCGTGCGTGTGCGCGTGTGGTATATTAATGTATACAAGAAATTCATGAGCGCGGAGGGCATCTCGGGTCGCAAGCCATACGGCTTGCGCACCCGTATGATTGAGCGCAGAGGTTGGAAAAGGCTGGAAGCTAATCGTGTTCGAATTCCAAAAGGTTAGTAAGAAAGACTTCAATGCCATTTTTCGGCGATCGTTGGTCTTTTGTATTCTGGCTCGCTTTGAAGATCCTCGAGCTGTGGAAGGACCGTGCTCTGAACCGCATGATGTGGTTTTAGCATCATATAGTATACTTGGCTGTTGTTTTTTGCTTCTTCTGACGGACATGTGGAGGGACGGTGTGTTCCCAAAAGATGCCTTATCATCCTGTCATCCTGTCGCTTATAGTGTATTGCTTTCTGTCAACAGATTCCTTGAGAAAGGCAAGAAGGCCTGTCTCGAGTCTCGAGTGTTGTAGTAATGGCAACCTTTGCCAAAAACATACATCATTCAATCTCGATACTAACAATTTCTTTACCTCATGCGCCGATGAACGCGTCGACAAACTTTTGTCTTTGCCTTTGACTTTTTATTCTTAGTCTTTGCATTTTTTATCAGGACAATAACGCTAAAATGTTAGTTTCTGTGTTTTTGAACTTGTCCAAGTCCATCAATTTGCGAGATTATCTGTTTTTGTTTTTTATTTCTGGGTTTTATGGTGTTTGCTTCTATATTAACATAGCGTTTTCGAAGTTCATTCCTTTTTTTTTGAAGAGTGCATTAAAAAACGTCTTGATCTCGTCGTTCATCCTAATCTTCCCATCCTTATATTTGTATATATTTACATCCCCGTGGCAATTTCCACTCTTGAACTGGTGAACCTGTGCATAGTTTAAACGATTTTTTTAATGTATTGGAATTTTAGAATTGATGTCAGGCTAGTCATTGGGGGTTGGTCTGAGCATTTTATTGGCAAGGTAAATTCTGATGATTTTTAACATGTTAAAAATCCATTCTCATTTTATTGCAAAAAAAGTTTGTTTGGAGCATTTTATTGCAGAATGGAACCAATGCTTTTCCAGGATCTTTTTATATCGATTTTATTGGGCATGTCATTTTAGATCAGCGAATTTTAAGGAATTTGACGGAATTCTAAGGAATTTTAAGGAACATTAAGGAATTTTAAAGGAATTATAAGGAAATTTAAGGAATATTAAGGAATTTTAAAGGAATTATAAAGGAATTATAAGGAAATTTAAGGCATTTAGAGAGTTTTAAGAAATTTTAAGGAATCTTAGAGGAATTTTCAGGAATTTAAAAGAATTTGACGGAATTTGAAGGAATTTGGAAGATTTTTAAGGATGTTTTTAAAGAATATTTAAGGACTTTTAAGGAATTTTCTGGAATTTTAAGGAATTGAAAGGATTTTTAAGGAATTGCCACGAAAGAATGCCACCGTATTTTGTTGCTATAGAATGCTATAAAAAAAGAAAAACACTAAATATTTGGGCACCTTCACTCTAAAATACCCCTATCTAAAAAGAATTTCCTGACCCCTTTTTAAAGAGGCGTTTCTGAGGGTCTTCGAAATTGGATGAAGTTGGATGCACATTCGGGCATGAATTTGCTGGCAAGGCATTTTATTGCAGAACCAGTTTTCATTGTTTTTGTGCATTTTAAAGTCTGAGGCCCTATGCACAAAAGTTAGACCGCTCTAAAACTCCTGCACAGCTTCACATAATGAAATGGAACCCCGATATATTTACCGTGTTGACAACACATACCTTCCTCCCCAGAGCAATCTTAGAAAGTGGATAAGCTCACCACCGTCACAGTCGCCAGCTTGCCCTGTCCGCATGGCAGGCCACCGAATGCCACCGCATTGTGAATGGTGCGTGTTGGGTTGGCCAATTCGCTGTTTGGCGGTTTCCTGTCATGCAGCCTTACGGACATCCAGCTGTGGGAAGCCCGCCATCTTCCTGAACAGCTTGGTTATTCCGGGTAATTGCTGCATGTGCACGGCTCGCGGCTCCGGCTGCGTCGCGCTGGGTGGTGGTGATTACGATGGGGGATTTTTTGATATTCTCATTCTCCCGCCTTTTGATACGGTGGCAATGGCATGCCTGAATTCAAAGTCGCACGGTCGCAAATCGAAAGGCTTGTTGATCAAAAATCAAAAAGATCCAGTTCCGTTGCGCAGCGTGATGCAGTAACAGGAGCATGTTTTGAAGGTGCCAAAAACACAGTTCTCGCCACAATGGCTGAAAGTGCGGAACAGCTCGCGTTTAATTCGGCAGAACCCCACTGGCTCGCTTGGCCGTCGCAGCCGAGAAGGTTTACGACGCGCCCAAAAAGGTGGACGCGACGGCGAAATGCATAATTCGCTTGGGGCAGCAGGCGAATGCAGGATTGACCAACAATGCTGCCTCGCTCCACACAATTGAAACACGCCTTTCAATTGGGGTGGCACTGCAAGCAGTCATGCCGCACATTCCATTGGGCAAGGTTCACCTCCTATGCAGCTTGCACACTGGGGGGAGCCCAGGTGCAAACACCAGCTCCTGAGGCACAACATTGACGAGATCAGCCAGTGGCCAGTTGCTAACTGCCATCATGTCACTTGGGGGCTGCCTTGCATGTGCTTTTCCAAGTGAAGCCTTTTGTGGACACCTTGCGTGCCCTACCGCTCCCTGCTTCTTGTACGTGTGCTTGTTCCTTGCTTTTGGAGACACACAAAGACGTCCTCCGTGGCGAGAAAGCTGTTTGTGTGAAACGGTGGCGGCAGTGGACTTGGCGGGGTTCTCCCTGACACTCCCGCGTCCTCTGTCCCCCAGCTGCTGGATCTCCCTGAGCACGTAGTCGCAGGCTTTGTTGTCAATCTCCACCCACTTCGCCTCGCGGGTCGACAAGTGAGGCAAGCCGTCAGGATAGGCCTCCAATCGTAGTGGGCCTGGCAATCATTCGGCAGCGTACCACCGAGGAATTATTGGGAGTTTGCGGGCCAATCAATAGAGAAGGCCAATCCTGGGAATCACAAATACAGGTACAAACAATGCAAGCCTTGGTTCCCCGGACAACTAATCTAGCCTCTGGTGATCAAGCATGGTGATGGAAAACTTAGCCAGCCATTCATGATTGCCAGACGGTGTGTATTTTTCTTTGTTGCTTATTGGGACTTACTAAGAGATCAGAGTTGACTATTTGATCAGTCGTACCATGAAAATTTCCGCAGCTCTAGCTTCCAAATGCATCCAGAGAAACTGACATACCAGCATATCTGATAACTAGCAAAATGCAAAATCAGCGTGTACATGGAGTGAAAACACAATTGATATATTGGATGCCCCATTCCAAACCATGGTATTGGATAACAATGTTTGTGAAGTATGTGCATTTACAAACGTTACCCATTGACAAGTCGATTGATGAACCATGATGTCAACCTGTCAACCCCCAAAAGTGACGACGTCCCGAATATGAAAAAACCAGGGGTTTGATCAATCCACGGTCAATGGTCAATATCAGCCTCAATTTGAGCAATGTTGTGAAAACCAGTGGTTGACGATAATTTTGGGCGGTGTACTGCTCAATATCCCGCAAATTTTCATAATTCATAGTTCGGGGTCCCATGTCCCAACTATTTGTGGGTTTTCCAATCGGTTTCCGATAGCTGGTAAGCTGTTTGATATTCTTTTGTATTTCATTATATCCCTATAATTTTTCCACTATACAGTTATATATCCCACTGCATCCGCATATTGTAAGGGTTTTTTTGATCTCTTACAGTGGATCTGTGGGGAAATAGTGGCATGGAATGTAAATAAATTTCTTTGCGAACCACTGGATTTTGAGGATGATCACCCTCGGGTAATCAAACATGGTTTGCTGGAAAATCCGCTGTTCATAGATGATTTTCCCAGCTATAACCCCCCATTTCGTTCGGGTGATTTCACAGCCATGTTTGATTATCCAATCATCATAAAATCTATTTATATCCCATTCTTGTTGGCTGTACCCCCATTACATCCTTAGTAATTCCCATAAATTGTCATATAAATCCCATAGATTCCCCACAAAATGCCAATACATTCTTGATAAAATCCCATAATTAGCCATAATTAAAATCCCCCGACCCATGGATCCTTGGATGATTATCCCAGGGCTGACTTCTTCACCTTGGCAGTGCGCACGGGCAAAGCCGGGCCCGGTGGCATCTCTTTGCTGCTGGTGGATGCCAAAACGCCGGGTTTCAGGGTGAGGACCGACCGACGAGTTGGGGGGATGACTTGGAACTGGGTCGATGAGAAAATGGGAGAGATTCCAAGTTGATTTGGGATTTTTGGTTGGATTGACTACGGTTTACGAGGATTTAGTGGGATTTAAGATGATTTAGGATTTGATGGGATTTACCAAAGATGCTGTGGGTGGAAGAAATCCTGCACCATTTGGCAACTATTGGTAACTATAAGACATTGCAAGTAATGGGATTATAGTGGGATAAACCATCAGCTGTCTGTTTTCGTGCCTTGCAGGCTTTGTACATTCTATAATAAATAAGTCTAGATCTTGATGTATCTATTTTATCTATTTATATACTAATACTATTATAGTGATATTGCCCATTCATATACCACTACAGATACTCTCTGGTAAACTAACATAACCACGGTATGGCCCTTTCAGTTCGATCGCCAGGTTGGTGATTTTCCACGGCTATGGCTATGTTTACCAGAGGGTATCTATAATGGCATAATGGTATATTAATGGGGAATATCACTATAATAGTATAGCATAGATAATAGATAACCAGGGTATAGTATATATATACCATGTTATAGATATACCATTGATATGGCTATATATCATTATTAGATGGTATAATAGCATAGTATAACCAGGGTAAGTTCCAAGTTGATTTGAGAGGCAACTGGATCCAGCGGCTCCAGTTGCAGTTTTTGATTGTAGGCCTTGTGGCCGCCGTGTGGCTGACCGAAAGCACAGGAAGATGGACATGCAGTTTGACAGCTGTCATGGAACAACCTTTTTGGACTTCGAAGATGTGAGAGTGCCCAAGTCTAACCTCATTGGTCAGGAAGGCTGGGGGGTTCAGGGTCTTGGCTCTGGCAGTGAGAATGAAAGGTGCTTATTTTGTTGGGATCATGTTCTACAGTAGATGTGACGGTGGGGTTGAGTGCAAAAATCATGCAACGTGAAAGCTGGTTGAAGTCCCAAAGAGATGACGAACCTTATTTAAAACGATCCCAGGTCCCGATTCTGATGGAGGCCAGAGCTTTGCTTATGCCTAGTGAAATTCCCATCCCATCTTCTCCCCAAATTTGTCCATCGCCCACAGGTATAACTTCCTCCAAACTTGTATCTTGTTACCCTTCTCCTTTTGATCATGAAAAATCACCACCTGTTCCTCGATATTGCTTGGGTGTATATCCCATTGTTCCACTACATCTCTATATCCACACTTTTGGTTGGCTAAACGGCTGAAATATATAAATATCACCATTTCTGGTTGTTTGAAAAAGAGAACATCCCCATGGTTGTAGATCCTACCACATCCATTTATACCCTACTGTTGATAATTTGGCTAAATCTCCATAATATATCAACCAATGGTTAGCTGGTGGTTCGGGGCCCCGTGGAATATCACTGATGGCAGGCCTGTCGCCATTTCTATCCCTATGAATCCCATGCGGTGGAAAATATGATAGCACTCATCCCATCAAGTCATACCACGATTTTTTAGGTCTCATTAAATGTCATCAATCATCAATCCCACCATCAACAATCTACGATATCTAATCTATTCTAATCTCATTAATCCTATCCCATCCGCAGGTCAGGGCTTGATGTATCTTCTGCTGAATTTTAACCACGAGCGTTTCGTGATCTCCGCCAGCACCTGTCGCTTCGCGCGGCTCTGCTACGCTGAAGCCTTGAGCCTCGGTGGTAAAAAAAGGTGGTGGTGCTTGGGGATATCTTTATCCCCTTATTAATTGGGGATATCATCATCCCCAAGACAGGATAAGATAGGTATATCATATTGGATTTTACTGGATTTATATATATATATATATAATCATATCGCACAATCCAATGTTTGACCGTGGCTGAAACGGAAATCCGAATGGGTCTCCCATTCGGACAATGATCTATATTCATGGTGGCTTTTCTATATCTATGTCAATGCACTGAAGGGCATCCCCCCTTAATTTCAACAACATCGGGTTCGATTTTTTTTTTGACTTGGGGATGGTCTTCATGATACATATACGCTACTGTTATTATTCGTTTGGGTTGCCGCAGTGGCGATCTCAGGAAGTACTCCTTGAGGAGGAAGACCTTCGGAAAGCCGCTCTATGCGCCTTGGATTTCCGAAGGAACGTGGAGCATGAGGATCTCAATGTGCGATTCCCACTGCAAAATGATATTTGCAAACCTATTCATTTACATAATATATATATACACGTATATTTAATACACACCCACAGAGTACATATCTATATTGATATATTGATATATATATATATTTATTGATATATATATTGATTGATATATATTTATTGATATATATATATGTATTGATATATATATATATATATTGATTGATATATATTTATTGATATATATATATATATATATGTATTGATATATATATACACATACATTTATACATAGATATAACTATCTATCTATCTATCTATCTAATCTAATCTAATCTAATCTAAATCTAAATCTAACCTAACCTAATCCTATCCTATCTATCTCTCTATATATATATATATACCCTTGATACACCTACAATAATTCACAACAAAACATTTCCAACACGTCTTTCCGAAGCCCTGGGTTCAGATCCTGGGGATCCCAGGAGCATCAGATGATCCGCTGGAAGCTGGCAGAGATGCTGCGACAGGTGGCCCAGATGATTTGGAGATGTTATGTATATCTATAGTACCATACTAAGTACAATAGATGGTAATAGATGTGATGGTAATATGGTAATAGATATGATGGTAATAGATATTATAGATATTATGGTAATAGATATGATATACCCTCTGGTTATTTCACATAGCTATGGAAGCCATGGCCCTAATCGAAATAGATGGTTTACCGTTCTTAAAAATGGTGGATCTTTCCATGGCGAACTGTGAATGTCATAACCAGATGGTATATTTTTTTAGTACATGAATAGATATGATGTATAGATATTATAGATACTATACTTGATTTTCCTAGTAAAATATATACAGGTTACATCTAGGTAGATATAACATCGCACCCAAAAAATGTAGATACTATACAGTATTACAGAGGTAGATATATTAATATAGATGTTATGAAGACATCTATCTATACTTGGGATGATTGGTTGAGATGATGAGCATATTCTTGGGATGATTTAAAACACCAAACAGTTATGGATGTTATTATGTATATATATATATCCATCTATGTTTGAAATACATTTTATATAGTATAGTTTGATTGGCTTCGTATTTGACTGTATATAATTATATGGGACCTTCCAAAAAAATATTCGAGAAATGGTTTTACCAGTTTCTGTCCTTTTTGGAGGTTACTATTATGAGATGGCAGAAAAGATGATTGAACCACCAGAAAGTGGGGTACAATTTGTGACCATCACCAACGTGCACTTCACTGATCGACACAGGAAATTGAATCGGACCTAGCAAATGATTCTTAGCTGGTTTGCTACACCCCCTGATCACTCTGATGGGGCCTATAGAGTGAACCATCGGGTGTTTCCCCACCTGCTAGGTGAGGGTCTCTAGATTTTTTTAGAGTTGCTTTCTCCTCCTCGTCCTTTTCCTCCGGCACTGCCGGACCTCAACCGCGAGTGCCAGATCTCAGTGGGTGCTGCCGGACCTCAGCCAGACGCCAGGGAGAATGTCAGATAGAATGCCAGAATAAATTTGCCCGTATACACTTCCAGATGGTATGTCAGAAACTATGTCAGAATAGTGTTTCAGGGTGGGGATCACTCGAAGAAAGTAATTTTTTATCCCCTACACACTGCAAGGGTCGTCCCGGCACCCTGAAGCTCGCCCCAGCAGGTGGAGGCCCTCCATGACTACAACGAGAGGGTGGCCTTTCAGCACCTTGCCTGCCGTTGTGGTTGGCCATCTCCACCCTCTAGTAACTTAAGATGGCCTGGGAACATCATTTAAATATCCTGGCGGGGGATCTTCCAGCACGCCGTGTTTCTTGTCCAGTGGGTAGCAGCCCTCAAGGTATCCCTTCATTTCGGCACTGAGATTTGCTCGGCCCACAGCACCCGCGGCCCAGGTACAAGTGCGGGGTGCCAGACGCCAAGCTTGGCGCACAGTGCGGGATGCTGAAGGTGTTCGCCTCCAAGACCTTCGAATATTGTGCCCGCGAAGCTTCGCAGGTGCAGCTGTGAGGGAGCGGAGGGTGGCCACTGGGAATATTAGGTAGAAAACGGATGTCTGATGTGGTAAGCTCGGCGGTGAGTCGTTATTCCTAAAGGATCTTAAAGGTTCAGAAAACCCCACAAGATGAACAATTCTGTAAACCACCTTTCTTCTACCTCACCTCTTTTGGATCCGTTGCCCCCAAAACTCATAACTTTCCACCGGAATGGCCAAAAACCAAGGTTTCCTCTAATTTTTCCCCAAAAAACCTTAAACAAACTTACATCACATATCTCACCTTTGGTGCTTTGAAATCCCGTTGGATCTCGTTGAGCCCTGCACCGTTCAGGTCTTCGGTGGTTCCTCCCTGGTGCGCGATGGCCCTGGGAAGTTGGTGGAGCGCCTCTACCGCGAGGTGCGCGCCTCCGCTATCCCTGGAGGTTCTGAAGAGGTGCGAATCAGGGGGCGGCGGACCCGCTAACAAGGCCCTTTCTTGGTGGTGGCCCATAAGCTTGATCAAGCCAAAGATGGTTGATATATGTTGATATTTATTGGATGGCCATGTTGTGCCATTCTGATCCCCTTTAAAGGCCCCACGTTTTTGGTAACAGCGAAAATCATGGGGAGGTCCCTGCCAGGTGCTGCTGGATTTGGCCGCCAGACAAGCCATTGGCCAGTCACTGCGCCAGGACAGCCGGCCCTAGTTTCCACCGTTTTTTGCCAGAAACCAATTCTGAGATATTCTGAGATATTCTGAGATATTCTGAGATATTCTGAGACATTCTGAGACCTTAGATAATTGGAGAAGCCAAAGCAAGGCATGGGTTGGCGAGCCGATGAACGGGAGGTACCCTCAAATAATTGGTCGACATGACAACATGGACAACATGTTGTGATTTCCTGGCGAGGAGAAGCAGTTGCACTCCAAACCAAAGCGCAGCCCTGAGGGCAAAGATTCGCAGGTGGGGGAAGTCTTGCTTTGTTGGCGCTGCGATAGAAGCCTTTCGCTAATGATGAATGCTTTGGGAAGCCTGGTTTAGTACTGGATCTGTTGGTTTTGGGGTTGCATTGGTACTTGTAGCATGATTGCTACTACTATTGTTTCTTTATATATTATTATTGATATTTATTACTATTACTACTACTAACGAGTTATTTCTTCTTATTTATTGCTATCTATTTCATTATTATTTATCTATTATTATTATATTATTATCAACGCTACTTTATCATTATTGCATATTATTGCTAGTTATTACTATTCATTTTTCTCGATTACCATTGTTATTATCATCATTATAAATTATAATTATCATTATCATCATTATATGTTACTTCTTATTATTACTATCCTTCTTACTATTCTTATTGTTATTATTATTCTCATTGTTTTTTTTTGGTTTCGTAGTGACATTTGTAGAATTATTACTACACTTCTTCTTCTTCTTCTTTTTCTTCCTGTTCTTCTTCTTCTTCTCATCATTCTTCTTCTCATCATTCTTCTTCTCATCATTCTTCTTCCTGTTCTTCTTCTTCTTCTTCTTCTTCCTGTTCATCATCTTCTTCTTCTTTCCTTTCTTCTTCTTCTTCTTGTTCATCATCTTCTTCTTCTTTCCTTTCTTATTCTTCTTTTTCTTCCTGTTCTTCTTCTTCTTCTCATCATTCTTCTTCTCATCATTCTTCTTCTCATCATTCTTCTTCCTGTTCTTCTTCTTCTTCCTGTTCATCATCTTCTTCTTCCTGTTCATCATCTTCTTCTTCTTTCCTTTCTTCTTCTTCTTCTTGTTCTTCTTATTATTCCTGTTCTTGTTCTTCTTCTTGTTGTTTTTTTTGTTGTTGTTACTATCACTCAGGGGATGGGATCACTGTTGACATGGCCAGGATGTGATTCCACAGCCCACTCGCGCAAGCGATGCAGAGGCCGGGCCCCTGGAAACAGGACATCGAAACCATTTTGGATGTGTCAAAATGGCCATTTTCATGGGGACATCAAGAAATAGGAAACAGGATTATCAAGATCTCTCTCTCTCTCTGTATATATATATATATTTACAATAATCTATAATATAGTCACACAAACACACACACACATATATATATGTATATCTATAATTAGGATCTATATCTTTCAATCTATCTGGTGGTTGTGAGGGAGCAGTGAAGGGAGCTATGGGCAATTATATTCCATTTTAAATGGGGAGCCAGTTGGAGCTACGAATCGAGTTTCCCAACCACGCAATAGTAATTTACGCATAGCCTGCAGCCATCAAAAATGCGGGCAATGAAGGTTGAGGACGGACACCCCCTACTCTGCTGAGATAATTTGTTTCGGGTGGTGGCAACGTGAAGGTTATGTCGGGACAAGGATGATAATCCATGGAAGATGATCTTGGATTACATCGTTTTCGACGCATTTTGCTTCATAGTATCATATAGTATCCTGGAACTATGTTACAGAGCTCAATGATCTATAATGATCTCATGGGTCTCAGTTGAATCCTTGTCAACACCACCATCTCCCGAGGGAGCAAGAGCTTTCCAGCCCTGACAGGCACCGAAAAGTAAACTGTGAGCGTTTCAGATGTCGGCAGCGCGCGGAAACTGCTGATGTGGGTCAGCAGCCGCGCCGCTTTTGCAGTTTTGTTTGTGAGCGGCTGCCGATTGGGCGGGCGCGCGGGAACGCCCAGCAAAAGAGCCTGGGTATTTTTGTGCAGCGCATTTCAATGCTGACACAAAATTGCTGACTCGGGTCATGTGGCACTGAGCAGGACAAGGATCTCACCCCACTGAGACAGCATCCGAATCCCACCTGAGGTAAAACAACAGTTTTTGGCCAGCTGCAACGCACTTTTTGTAGATTCAATCTCACTTTTCGCTTGCGGTCCTCACTCTTTAAATCTTTGGTGGCAAAAAAATCAATTGTCCCTCATGTTTCGGCCGGCTGAGTCCCGCATCTTTGGTGTTGCTAGTTCTTCTTTCCAGTCTCATTTCTGTTGGGTAGCCCTTCCGTGCCATTAGTCATTTCTGTTTGCTTCCCTGTTTGCACCTCATGTTGTTGGTGAAGACACAGTTTTTTTGTGCTTCACCTGCCACCTTGCTTGACTAGTTTTTTTTTGGTCACTGGAGGCATTATGGCCATACACTTAGAGTCTAGCCTGTTTGGGATTCAATGGGCTTAGGTGTACCATTTATCCCAAAATTACACCAAACAGCAACTTAGCAGGAGATCCCCCAATAATAAGGCCTCACGGCTTGTTCATAACCAAGAACCACTAGGGCTGATGAACCAGCTATCGGTGGTCTATTGGGGGGGTCACCTGATAGGTATAAGATCCCCTTCGATGTGGTGTTGTTGGGCGTGGTACTGGCTGCCAGCTTCAGAGCCAGCTGGCTGCAGCAACGCACCAGGCGCCGATTTTGGGCGATGTTTTTTTTTGGACCAAAGCTGTAGGATCTTTTGGAGGATCTTAAGTGATTTCTTTGGACATCAGCCAGTTTCGCAGGAGTGTTGGGCAAGTTATTTTTGGGTGTCTAGAAGATTCCGATCTTTTGTTCGGAATCAACATGGGTCACCATTTTGGTTTTTCCGTCCTTTTGTTTTTCCGCCACTTCCCCCATTCCGGGAGGCATTTCTACAAGGGTGGAACTGACGAGGCGCTGGGGCACTGATCAGGGAGGGTTGCTGAGATCCTGAGAGGTCCTACAGGTCCTACAGGTCCTGGAAACCTGGACTTGGCAGTGGGATTTGTTTTTGATTTAGGGTCTTCTCATCCCATCTTTTTGGAGTTTATGCCGATTTATGCCTGTGGGTGGGAGAAAACGAGAGAAAACGAGAAAAGCAGCATGTCTCCACAGGACTTCGAACGAAAAACCGACAAGATGACGATGCCACTGACCTTTTACGCTCCAATGCAAGGGGACTCAGAGTCCTTGTTTCAACCCCACCTTTTCTGCATATTCCGCTATGAAACAGACAGTCCAGATGATCATAGACATCTGACAGATTTGATCCTGATCAGATGGATGAGGGGTACCAAGTGCTCCTCCAAATCAGAAAAGAAATACATCATGCCAATCAGACACTGGAAAAAAGCCAGGGAAAAATATGGATCATTCCAATACGAAAACACTTGAGATCATCCTGACTGGCAATTCTAGTGAATTGGTGGTGAAAAACCAATTTCCAGGCTATGACACAATCTTCGGAGGGGATGAACAACGTATCATTTACCGCGTAGTTTGATGTGAAAACGCCAATGGATCAGAAGGGGTGAAGAAAAGTCTAAACGACAATCCTAAGTTGCATCTATATAGTGCTAAATTTAACTGTTTTCATAGTTTTTCGGAATCTTTCCGAGGGTTCTATACATTCATGCTGAAATTCATTTGCCATTCATATCCCCATTCCGATTATGGCTGGTTTATAGTCTCGTATAGTCTCGTTTTGGCAGCTTCAATCCCCAAGCCCTCCAAGCCATGGAAGGCACTCTGGGCCGACTTAGGCGCGATGGAGACTTGAACGACACCATGGTGGGTCTCTTTAGTGATTGGCGGGCCTGGGGGCCTAGTTCCGGATAGGCCTTGGGATGGGATTACCCTCCGGTTGAAAATCATGGTGGCGGGAAAATCCACCAGGGGTGATGTTCTCAGCAGCCTTCATGGGGAATTTTTCCATGGCCATGTTCGATTCCCAGAGGGTGTGTGGTTTCTCTGAACATGGGGGGTATGCGAAATATCCCCAAAATGGCCATGTCATAGGATTCACCGAACCGCCAATCGAATCACGTGCTGACAGTTGGGGTGTGAACGCATTTTCGTGAAACACCCAACTTCGGGAGTCATATCGGCATTTTTGATCAAGAATCAACCATAACTTTCCGGATCCCTCTGAAGTGTATACAATTGTTTTTGGGTTTAGATCCATGGTTTTGCTCAGCAAATAGGTCATGTTATTTTTCTTGGTCAAGTTTGGTGAAGAATCAGAGGCCACAGATCCGTGCGTTCAGGATCTGACGGTGCCGTGCAGCTCTTTAGTGGGTTTGTCCGGGATGCCAAGGATGCCAAGGATGCCAAGGATGCAGGTTGCTACGGCTGATCAGCCAGGGCAAGTGGAACCTATCACTGGTTGCAACTGCAAAATCTGCAAAATGTAACTCTGAGTCACATCGGGCTCGCTTGTTGTACTCTATTTTTCTTGGGGATGAAGGGATGAATTTCCTGACACCTTGTGACACCCCATGAATCACAGCAAAAAAAGGTTGGGCTTCTGCTTGGACCTGGCCGATCTCATCCGTCATCGCAGGCGGTGGTTTGGGTTGGGTCAAGTCCGAGGATTCAATCCCGAGGCTCGCAGGTCACACAGGTTTTTTGGGGCTCATTCCCATTTTTCTTCCCATTTTTCTTGGGTTTTGGAGTTTTGGTGCCCATGTTTCTTCCCATTCTTCTTGGCTTCCTGAAGAATGGCTCTCAACAGTGTGATGAGGTGGACGATCTTTGATCCAGTGAACAATGCACAGAACATCTTGGTGAACATCCTCCCCTTAGATGAGGAGGCTGGAGGGTGCCAACTAATTATCTGGACATGTTGAAGTGATTGTGCCGCTGCGAATTTTTGGGTTTGATTCCCTTCATGCCTTTTGGTGATTTTGCTCAAAGCTTCTGGAAAAGGATCAAGGCCGGGTTGAGACGAGTTTTGGTAAGTTGCAAAAAAACATTGTTGCTGGATGTTGCTGGTCTTTTCGACAAAATGTGTTGTTTTTTTGCTGAGTACAGTGTTTGTCAAGCCAATTCTAGATATATAATTCTAATCCCTCAGCACCATTTTGCATATTTTGCCAAGAGCAGATACCATTTCTTCTGCCAAGGATGCTTGTTGCTGCTACTACTAATCCCCACTTCTGCTACTACCAATTCCTTCCCACATCCCCAACCCCAGCTCCCTTGCCGTAAACGTCTTGTCATGACGTTTCTCTAGGTGCGGGGGGAGCAGTTTCTGCAGACCCGGGCTCATGAGCGGGGTTCCCTGGAAGGGCGGTTTGTCCAGTTTATTGTTGGGCCCATGGATAGATGGCCTTGAAAGATTCGGAGAAAGGTTCTAAAATCCACTGGATTATGGGGTACCAGAAATTTTACCCCATTGTTCAGACAGCCATTTGATTTTCTGGAAAGGAACATAGTTTTCCATGTTTTCCGCAAGATGTGGACATTGTTCATAAGGACTATGATTGTTACCCTCTGGTAATTTAACATAGCTATTGAAAATGACCATTGAAATAGTGGATTTTCCCATGAAAAATGGTGATTTTCCATATAGTTAGTTATGTTAGTTTACCAGAGGGTAATATCAATGATCGGCTATTAGGGGTAATCTCATCCCAGACTGTTAGAGTTTAGCATTATCGACAGAGAGGCAGCAACTTTCTGAGGTCATCAGAGCTTAAATGCAGGGATTGACCTAGGTGATTGACCCATTCCTAGGTGATGATCCATCCATTTTGAATGGGTCAAACGGTCAATCACCTTGGGTCATGGGTGGCTTTCCCTGGCGCCTTTTGTTATTTTTGGGATGATCAGAAGGGAAAAACGGGCGCTGGATTCACCCCGTTGTGGCCCAGGTGGCTCTTAACACCCGTTTCCCGCTGCTTAAACCCAACCAAAATGAAGTTTCCCGCTGTTTCATTTTAGGGTAACTCCAATCTGCCGTCCGACTTGTTTGGGCTTTTTTTTTTAAAGACACTTCTTTCCCCTAAAAATAGGATGAGAAACTCAGGGGCAGAGTTGTTGATTCAATCCACCCAACAAAATAATAAGGACATCACTCCATGTGCGAATGAAATTATGGATTCGGTTGTTGAAATCCCCAACTTTGTTAGTTTAAACCCCACAACTTGCTAGGATTTCAGCCAAATCTATCCTTTTGTGGGTTCAATTCATCAGTCACACTTGGTAGGAATTCACGTTTCAAAATGATAGAAAAGCTTCAAAAAGATATAGAAACCTAGCAACAACAGTCCAAGAACCACTAAAAATCCACCCTCTGGGTTTCAAACATAGCAATGGAAGGCACGGTCCATTTATAGATGATAAAACCGATGATTTATGTTTCTTATTCATGGTAATTTTGCAGTTCGCTATGTTAAATAACCAGCGGGTGAAATGATCAGTGTGTTTGGTCACGTTGTCCATGCTTATTATAGTTTAACCATCAGTCGCATTGGGCAGGTTTCTAACAATCAAAAACATGGATTGAACCATGCGAATCATGGAACTTACTGGTTTTTCTAGAACGTGAATATGACATAATACAACTATGAAGCTAAGTTTACTAAGGGACTTCTGAGTATTTTCATGCAATATGGGTTACTTTGTAGGATTTTACTCAAACCTCCGTGAAGTCGTTGGTTCCCAAGGTATGGAGGACGTCGCGGCTCTCCAAACGACCGCCGGAGGCGTGTTGGAAACGGGCCGGCTGAGCCCCACTGAAGCAGTGAAGCAATGGCTTCTTTTCAATGGATTTTTTTGAGTTTCCCTTTTTTTTTTGGAAATATAGAACAAAACATGGGATTTTAAAGGGATTTTCGGGCGGACTATACAACTAGTGTGAGCGTGACCATGAATCGTTTGTATATATTTTTTTTATTGCACATGATATGGGTTTGTCCCCAAAAAGCGGATTTACCAGCATGTGGCAATTCTACGGGGAAAATGATGATAGACAATGTGAATTTGGGTTGTATATGATGGGGCAGATAATGTGCTAGAGGTTTAAATGCTAATCATGTCTGAAAATGCCATCAACCTGAAACTGTTTTCAACCACTGGGGACACGCAACCAACAGACATGGGTCGAATAGGATATGATATCTACATGACATTCCAACAATCGTTGAGACTTTTCACTTTACTTGCCTAATTTTGAACCATAGTTGAATACGTGGCAAACTGATTCCCATACCATTGGAATTTGCCAGGTCGTTTCATACTTGGATACACGGACTTGGGGGTATTTTCAATTTGTAGATAGATAGGAACATAGGCAGGAAAGAAACAGGATGTGTGGGTCCCCAAATCAATGATGATTGCCATGCATGCTGGGTTGACATTACACCTTTCATCTGGCAAGACAAGAACTCATCAAACACCACTGACCTCGACCCTGCCAGGTGTTACAAAGCTGCACACCGACCCATGCGGCTAACGCTGGAACAGGAGGCGAATCAGCGACAAGAGGGATGGTGGATCCATTGCTTTACTCACATCCCATAGGATCCCATTGGGGATGACCATTACACATGACATTAAACCATCGGATTTTTAATTTTTAATCCCATCATGGGATAAAATTATGTGATTATAGTTATAGGTTATTACCACATGGTTAACACTATACGTCATTTTTCCTCCCAAAAATGTCAAAAAATCATGGTCCACCACATGGACGTCGGCGGAGGCTCCAGATGCCTGGTGCCCGCTGGCTCGCTTACGCCCAAGCAGTGGGGAGAAAGCCCAAGCTATGGCAATTTCAAGGGGAACAGGTTTAAAACCATGGGATGTGGGGAAACCCCGAACAACTATGTTGGAAAGGTGCTTGGAGGATGGCATGAGTGGGCCAGTGGGGGGCCACCCAAAAAGTAATATTCTGCTACTAGATTACACTGGCTTGACGTGATCCCCCCAATGAAACAGCGCAGGGGTTCATGAATCTGGTTGGATTGACTTGGGGGATTTGCGACTCACCAACCAGTGGACTATTGTGGCTGAAACTTCACAATTTTGCTGAGCTACACATCCATGATGTCCGCATTTCATGGATTGAAACGAACATTTTCTGGATTGACACTCGAATTTTCTGGGTGGAAGCAAGGTGGATTTCTACCCCATCAGTTCTTGGTGAATTTTCCCAATTGGTTGATTCCCTTCCTGAGTGTCCAGCCGCCTTGCAGCCAGGTGGATCTCCTTGGATCTGAATGCAGATCACTACCCCACAGCAACTGGGCTAAAAAATGGGGCATGCTGATGATTGATGGTTGGAGGCTGCTGAACTTTATGACAGCTATTGATATGGGTATGGGTCAATACCTATAGATACATTTTTAGTGGGATGAACATCCATTTACCAGCTATTTTGGGGTTAGCTGGTTATAAATTATCCCATGATAATCATAAACCATGCTAATGATTATAACCATTGATAATTTATAACATGCTGATCATTGATATTCTGTGACGTTCTGGTTATAAAATGTTATAAACTATCCCATGATGCGGGTCTACCAACCTTTTTTCCAACTTTCGAAATGGAGCAACTGGTGCATTTGTGGGAAGACTCGTATCAAAAAAGATGTCTTTCAACGAGACGTTTTGGTGATCGAATGTCATAAACATGATGGGGAACATTCGCCAACAATTGAATCATGTTTGACTATCTATATATATATATATGTCTATATATTATATATAATATATTTTAATCTACATTTTACCCAACTGGTCACAACTGGTCATAGCCAAACTTGAGCACTCCGAAAGTATCTCCCAGAACTACACCAGGCGTTTGGTCCACCCGTTTGGGTTTTCCAGGCCTGGTGTCGAGCCTTTGCCAAATCCTTGACACAGACCATCAAGGCCTCGCCAGGGGTTGGTGAAAAGGTGTCTCCAGGCCTTGTTTCGGAGCCCGGCTCCGGAAATACATTGCAGAAAAATTGGTGACAAGGATCAACGGTTGATGAAAAAATTGTGTATCTTGAGGATGGTGGAAGCGGCTGATCCTCATTGCTGTGTTTTTTTTGTGAGCTAGATCAAATAATTAGGTATGGGTTCTTTTGAAAACTCGATGGGTCTTAGTGTCTTGTTTGACCTAGTCCAGTGTTTTTGATTCGAAAAACGCTTCTGTTCGTCAGCAGCATTCATTTTTTTAGCCTGATTAGACGATCATCGTTTGTGGGAGACTGTTCCATTTGATCCCCCAACGTTTCAAAAAAAGTTTCTCACCGATCAATCATCTCCCATCCCCCTAGCAGTTGCAAACCGCCATCGACCCGGACTTTTTTTCAGGACCTGAAAAGTCGTCCGATGCTCCCTGTACTGCGTGCCGATTGGGCCAGCCGGGAGTCTCGGAGCTTCGCGAAGCTGGATGCAAAGCAGGGTTTTTTGGGTGGAGCCAAGAAATCAGAGATTTATACCATTAGTATACCATTAATATTCCACTAACCCATGAGTATACCATTAATAGTCCACTAACCATGAGTATACCATTTAATTATGTGAAAATTCAGGGAAAACCTTAAACCAGCCATTGGTGAATCATCATTTTCCCGGATCCAGAGGCCAGAAAAGGGTGCGGGAAAAGCCCATGTTCAGACACGCTCACATGAAAGGATGTATATGTTTTTTTCTATGTACCCTCTGGTTATTTAACATAGCCATGGAAAATGGCCCATTTATAGATGGTTTACCTATTAAAAATGGTGATTATGTTGATCAAACGGTAGAGGCAACGCCCAATTCTTCAGAGCTGGCCAGTTGCAGCTGATCATCACAGGTTTTGGAGCCCCAAAAAAAACCTGACTGTCTCAATAAAGCCATCCCGGATACATGTTAAACACCCAAGTCTCCTGTGTAAGTAATGGTCATTGAACTCTAGCGTACACTGAAACCACGCTTCGAACATATGACATATGAACAATGACCAAAAATGATATTGGTTCACAGCGCTTATGATGCCAACGATAAGGTTATTGTACACTCATTAACTAAAGTTATATATTTCCCATAATCAACCTACACATTAACCAAGCTATGTGGTTCAACTTAGCTATGTAGGTTGCTGAACATCTGCATTCTGGATGGTGATCTCCCCATTTTCCACGGTGATCTCCCCCATCCCCTTGACATCAGCATGGCATGGCAGGTAGCGGAGGAACGAGACCGGGCGCGATGGAGGCGCAGGTGCACACTGAGAGTCAAACAGACATAGCATAGCCACAAGAATCGGGATATCATGGGGATATCATGGGTTTATAGTGGGTATATAGTGGGT
>Ga0126342_10007413_pt1 | contig 19583 bp, 20 predicted proteins | sample Cyp1metagenome_FD_92528 | JGI IMG/M metagenome (GOLD analysis project Ga0126342, IMG submission 92528) | Coral microbial communities from Lord Howe Island, Old Settlement Bay, Australia - Cyphastrea 1 metagenome | ecosystem: Host-associated > Invertebrates > Cnidaria > Coral ... | reverse complement strand
ACCGTACCATGTACCACAATACCGTACCATGTACCGCACCACCGTACCGTAAATACGTACCCGTACCTGGGTCAGCTTTGGGCCCAACCGTACCGATTCCAGGAAGTCAATAGAGCATTGCTCTTGAAATTAGCCAAGGTTTACCGAACTAAAAAATGGTGGATCTTTCCATTTCTCTATGTTTGATTTTTCCATATATTGGGCAATAATAATCCCAACTGACGAACTCATATTTTTCAGAGGGGTAGGTCAACCACCAACCAGTTTTGGTGATGACTGGGGGATGGTTCATTTATGGCATTGGGAATTAGCCACATGAAACAAGACTTTCCCAATCACATGATACGTTTTTTGCCTGGTTGGTGGTTTCAAACATTTTTTATGTTCCATTTCATGAAAAAGGGATGTCATCCGAAACCCATTGACTAATACTCCATCATTTTTCAAGATTGTTAAAACCACCAAGAACCAGATAGTTAATCATCATTTCCCATCATTAACCATCATTAATCACCATTAACCAAGTAGGTCAACCATCAGATACTGTATGAAGCCTATGTAACAGTATCTGTGGCACCGGTGAAGGTTTAATCGTCTTGGGCCCTGGATCTGACAGGATGGAGCCCCCCGTTCAGAAACGCACGCCGAAGCGAAGTGGCTGAATTTTATAGTTTATGGTACAATGTGAGGCCCCCCAGTGATGTTACTTGGTTAACAAAAGCCCCAGTAACTAGTTCGTTATTTGCGTACCATAAACCATAGTGACATTCGAGTTATTTGCACCAACTTAGATATCGAACGGGGGCCTCACATTGTAGATATGAAATCTAACTATAGTTAGTGGGGGTTTTGTTATGGTTTATAAACCAACAAACATTTCACTGATATAACGAACTAGTTGATGGGGTGTATAAACTAACAAACATTTCACTGGGCCAGCCCCATTGGCCCATCCTGTACGGATCTGTTTTTTTTCTTCTGGCTGTGTTTCTAGTCATTGGTCACGACCCCCAAAAAACCAGTGATGGCAGGAACATACCTGGATGAATTATCATGACCTCACTGTTCTCCCGAACCCTGGAATGATGGTTTAGATATAAGGAATCATCCCCAAATGACCCAACATGATCGCAGCATATAATATACTGTAACGGCAATTGTTATAGCGACATAGGTTGAAGGAATGATTACTGTCATTCAGCCGGATTGAGTCCCATATATGTTGCAAAGATATTCCCATGAAATTCCCCATGTTGTTGATTGTTTCCCATCCATTTTATATATTATATAATTATCCATATTTTCTTCCCTATGGATCCAAACACTGTCTGAGAAGGTACTTAACCCTCCAAATTATAGTAAATTATACCCCAGACCCACTTCCGAAGAAGGTACGACAGGATCCATAGGGCTTAATGTATTCCCCAATCTTCCGCATAATTCAGCCAGATGTCGTGGGATTTCGCTCCGGCCTTCCAGCCTTCCAGCCTCGTGACCCGCGAAAGTCCAGGCGCATCGCAAAGAGCGGAAGCGACGGAGAAATGACATGAAGGACCGCCGGTTATGGGTGAATCCCACTTAGTAAGCGCGAGCTCTACCAACAGTTATACATATGTGTATATATAATATGTGTATATATATATATATATGTATATATGGTTGGTGGTTTGGAACCATGGAATTTTATGACTTTCCATATATTGGGAATGTCATCATCCCAACTGACGAACTCATATTTTTCAGAGGGGTTCAAACCACCAACCAGATATATATGGAGTATCCCCTATTATACAGTATATGGGATGATATGGCTTATATAATGGGTATGTGTCAAAACCCTGGCACGCAAAAAAACGGTACCCTAAGTTATAGCTGGTGTGGTTGGATGGTGATTTATCCCCCCAGTCATATGGTAAACGCATGGGTTTTGAGCAATCCCCATATCTGGGTAAATTTCATCACGACCTCACTGTTCTCCCGAACCCTGGAATCATGGTTTTTATATTGGAAATCACCCCTTTTATGGCCTTAATTCAGGTTAGTGAAATATGATAATTCACCCAGCCATATGGCAACAAAAGCTCCTGGCATGATGAAGCTGGATGAATTAAAGATCAACTTTATGGGATATAGTGATCAGAAATTATACCCTCTGGTTATGACTAACAGTTCGCCATGGTATAGATGGTCCTAATCGAAATAGATGGTTTACCTATTAATAGCATGGTGGATCTTTCCAGTTCGCTATGTTAAATATCCAGATGGTATATCCAGTTATGTCTCTTGGTTTATAAACCACAACATAACTCAATAACCCCCAACTAGTTCGTTATATCAGTTATGTTTGTTGGTTTATAAACCATAATCTTCCCGTCATCTTCAGCATGAGCAACGTGACCGAAAATATTTAAAAAAAAACTCGCAACGTCATCCCTGGCTGATCCGATCGCTGGTGGAGCAGCGTGTGCCGCGGATTTCCGAAGAAACACGGGAATTGTGAGGATGGTGGTCATCCTCCGTTTTATACACCAATGGCATTATTTATATATACATATATATATACATATATATATATGGTTTATTATGGTTTATTATGGTGTATTATTGTTGATTATGGTTTATTATGGTTTATTATGGTTTATTATGGTTTATTATGGTTTATATTGGTTTATATTGGTTTATATTGGTTTATAACGTTTATATTTTATATTGTTTTTTTATGGTTTATATTGGTTTATATTGGTTTATTTATCCAAGAATTGGTTTATATAACAGTTTATATATGATTCATTACAGCTAGTGTTTAATCCATGGCTTTTGAACACTGCTCCTGTAAAGAATGGCGAGAATGATGCCATGGTGTTTAGTACTTTGTTAGTCAGATATGGTGATTTGCTAAAATGGGGGTACCCCCAATTCTCATCAATTTTAATAGGATTGTCTTTTGTAAACCATCCAGTTATTGGGATGCCCCCATTTACACTAATCCCAATCGCCATTGAATACCATTTTAATTATACCATTCTTATATACCATTACTGGTTGGTGGTTTGGAACATTTTTTCCATATATTGGGAATGTCATCATCCCAACTGACGAACTCCATCATTTTTCAGAGGGCTAGGTCAACCACCAACCAGTTGAAATACCATTATATGATGGCTATCCCAAGCACCATTTACCATATGATGATTTGCCATCACGTTTTTTCTTGAAAAATCCGGACGGGTCATCCACCAAGGGCGGCAATCGACCATTGAGTAAGCCCCCAAAAAAGATCGGTGCAGGTAAAACCTTAAAAAAAAAGTGATCCAGTACTTTGGATCTTCTTGGGGGTTACTATCATATAATATATACACATCATATAATATATACATCATATATTACATCATATATATATATATTATAACATAATTATATTATATTATATCATATATCATATATACGTGTATAAATATATATATAGTGATGAAACTTCTCCGGGCGAACTTGGCCCTCGCAGGTCCCACGGTCGGATCTCGAGGAGCTGAAACGCCGGGCGCAGGCGCGGGCTTCGCTGCTTCGGGGGAAGTCGCTTGGATCACCTGCCTGGATCAGACCCTGGGAAAACCATGGGAAAACCATGGGAAAATGGGGATTGAGATGGAAAATCACCAGGTAAACATGGGTGATTCTAGATTTCAATAGGGATTGAGTAGGTAAAGAATGGAAATACCTCTGGAAGAATTAGCCTCTAAACATACAAAAATACCTGGAAAACCGACAGCATGTTTGGGGTAAATCAACTATTTTGACTGGGCCATGTTCAAGAGCAAACTGTAAGAAATGACCAGAGGGTTTTTTCTCATTGGTTGAGGATGATGACCTGTGGATAAAACCATGGTTAAAGCAATGCCGCAAGGTGATGCCGTGGTGCCCCCCCAGTGATGGGAATGTTAGTTTATAACCCCCATGAAGTATAGGTTTATCGGTATATCTACCATAAACCCAAGTTATTGGAGTTATAAAATGTTATAAACCAAGTTAGCTAACAAACTGGGGCACCACCTTGCATAAACCATCCATTTGGGATTGGTTTATGCCACCTATGATATCAATCCAATATCAATTTATGACATTGAACTGAACTAGGAAAAACTATGGAAAACGACTTGAACTAGGAAAGACGATTCATTGGGATGTGATAAATTAGCACATGAAGTCATTTTTGTCCATGAAGTCAGACGGGATTTTGCCCATTGTCATCCCGTGGAACCCTTTGGCGAACAGGGCTAGATAGGGGGCATGGGAGTGCCCTTAGAAAGCCCTTAGAAACACGCCCTGGTGATACCTGGTGGAATGTGAAAAATATCTAGACTGAGACCCTTTTGCTAGTTTTTTTGCCGTGCAGGTCTTGCAAGGACAGGAGGATGTCGAGGACTGTCTTCACTCAAAGTCATGCGCTTCCCGAGACGCTTCAGAAGGATGTTGTTCGTTGGTGAAACGGGGAAACGGTCCTGTGTTTTCGAGCATTAGGCGAGTCAATTTTTTGTTTAAATCAACTGCCTGCATTGTTTCATTTCCAAATTCCAGAATCTGTGGTTTGCAGGGCTTCGTCTTCGGGTTTTCCATGTTGAGCCGATGTGCTTAAAATTGTGATGGCTAGGCTAGGCTGGATTTCCATGGAGCTGTCCTAAAAATGGGTGTACGCCCCAATCATCCAAATTACCCTCTGGTAATTTAACATAACTATTGAAAATGGCCATTTATAGTTGATTTACCCATTAAACATGGTGATTTTCCATAGCTATGTTAGTTTACCAGAGGGTAAAGCATTTTACCGTATTGAAAGCTATGGTGACTTGGGGATCCCCCATTGGTCGCAGGACTTTGTCCTCCATGGTCCTCTCGATATGGAGGAGGGTTAGGCGGGCGAGTTTCGGAGGGGACTGGGTGGTTGGGATTGTCGTCATCAAAGATATCTGGGATAAAGCTGAAGTAACTAATGGAAACTGTGGATTTGATGATTTAAGATGATTCAATCATCTAAACGTGGGATAGAACTGATAGACATCTAAGTGATATATGTTCAGAAGCTCATTTCCATGGGTATTTCACTGATGTTTCATCATGGAAGTTCCGAACTGCTACAGCGTTCCCTGGTGTCATCAGCCAGTCCGCCATGGAGGTAGCCGCGTAGCCATTGTTTGGGTGGATCCGGGTTGACGTTTTCGCCTTTTTTTAGCCCAGAGATGGGAAAAAAACAGATGGCCATAGCTATTGAAAATGGCCATAGAAATAGTTGATTTTCCCATTAAAAATTGTGAGTTTCCATTGTTAAAAATGGTGGAATTGATTTCCAACATACCCTCTGATTATTACATGTTATGACTAATATAGCCATGGAATAGATGACCCATAGAAATAGATGGTTTACCTGGTTTACCGAACTTAAAAATGGTGGATCTTTCCATTTCACTATGTTAAATAACCAAATAGTAGTCGCATGGTATAGGTGGCAGTGAACTAGGAATCGTTTTTCCTAGTTCAAATCGATTACAAAATACTGTGCGAAATGATGTAGCAGCTGGGATTTCTATTGGGATTCCTATGAAACACTGCAAATTTCATGGGAGTGGCACCAGATGTTTACCATCCAATGTGAAATTTTTGGGGTCTCCAAGTCAGCCCCAAGTCCCTGCAGATTCTGAAGTCCGCCAAGTCGTCAAGTTTCTTCGGGCTGCTGCGATTGGAAGACATGACATGGGAATTTCCGGTCATTAAAAAAAGCGCCCAAGAAGAGCGAAAAGTGGTTTTTCATGGTTATTTGATGGTCATTTGATGGGGGTTTCACATTCTAAAAGAGTGGTAGCCTGGTAGACAGATGGTCAACACAACACTTTCATGTCTGCATCTTGTTGGAGGATACTATGGGTATGGTGAAAAGGTGAACATATATGAAAGACAACGGATTGATGGTCGTTTGTTTGTTAGCTAATACATTGTGTAGCCGCGTTGTGTCAGTTGACTGTTTCAGTTCGTGGCTGGTGCCATTGAACTATGAGTTGGCTGTTGCAGATCCTTGACGCTTCATACTATTGTGATGAATCCCAAACATTGTCAACAGATAGATACTAACATCATCAACAGCTAGATTTATTCGACAGTGAACAGTTCCTTGCACCAGCTTCGTGCTTCGCGACCTGCGCGAATTGCTTCGCGCGTCGGAAAATTGTGCTAAGTGCGCCTGGCTTGAGCATTTTCCCATTGGTGAATCCACCACGAAGAAAAATTTACCAGACTTTTGGCGCAGAAATCTGCAGGAAACCCTTTTGATTGGTGGTACAAAAGGGTTTTCCTGTAGATTTCTGCGCCAATCAACCCATTGATTGGAGCTACTTAGATGGGCCATGGAGTTAGTTAACTAGTTAGTAACTGGGGTTTGTTTCCCCCCAAAAAATCCCATGAAATAAGCCATCAACCCATTGATTGGATCTAGTCCGGTTCAAGACAGCGAGGTCCGGGTTTTCATGGTGCGGACCGTCGGACCTCTCGGATTTCGGTGAATCGGTGAATTGGACCATGGTGCGTTCCGTGCTTTTCGCCCATGTGTTGGTTCTTTCCTCCGCAATGAAGCTACATGATGTTGCTGGATCCATCGACTTGGTACTGTTTTGTTTGGGTTTGTAAATGGGGTCCATAAATGGGGGAGCTCCAAAAAATATGGAGGGTGAAAAAAAATAAATTTAAAAAAAAACGAAAATATAATGGATGAGTTGGGGGTACCCCTAATTTAGGAAACCTCAATATGTTAAAAAAAACAATTCGACCTGTTTAAAATGAATAGAGACTCAGGACTTGCGTCGGATCGCTGCGTTCTTTTCTATTTTGGATCATGGATTGATGAGTTGGGGGATGATCAATCCTTAAGGATTTTGAAAGACCTAAGGCATCCATCACAAAGTGCACATCCCATGAAAAACTTTACCAGTCGGAAGATGTTTGGGGTTGTGGAATAATATTCAACTGGTTGGTGGTTTGGAACATTTTTGATTTTTCCATATATTGGGCAATAATAATCCCAACTGACTTTCATATTTTTCAGAGGGGCGGGTCAACCACCAACCAGCAAAGATGTTTCCAATGACTAGAACCCCAAGCTTTGAGTCAAGTGACTTGCCTTTTAAAGATGCTTGGTCCCAAAAAAATGTAACTTGACCATTCCTTCCATGGCCAGGTTGTAAATCGAACTTTGGAGACCTCCGATTGCCGCCTGGGCACCGAAAAGTTCGTCGACTCCCTTTCGAAGGATTTGGAAAAATCCTTGGGCTACGATGGAATCTGGGCGTTATTCAGATGGGGATGAGTCGAGTTACCATCAATGGGAGATCTTCAGGATCCAATTGATTGGAGGTACCTACCATAGAAAAAAGGCCTATTATAAGGCCTATGCAAGTGAATATCACCACAAAATATGGCCTTATATGGTACAGTACTACTAAGCAAAATGACCCATATGGAGGTTTCCACAAATGGGGGGTACCCCTAATTTATCGCTGGATGGTTTATTTCATGGAAAATCCGAAAAGAAAAAATGGATGAGAACTGGGTGTACCCCCATTTTAGGAGACCTCCATATTATATCACATATGATCACTATGTTTTGGGGCCTAACCGTCCATTAAGCAACTACAACTTTGTGTACCGTTTGGGTACCATGGTTTTGACCCGTAACGATTCGATGGGGATATCACAAGATGTTCATAACTGGGCGCACCACATTGTACCCATCACGAGTTGAGTCTCTTTTTTGCCTGCTTTGCGGAGCACCTTGCACAAAGCTTTACCATGTTTTGATTCTGAAATTACATCTGATTATCACAGTCTATGTGATATTCTCATTGTATCCGAATTTACATTCTTATTCGGTCCCCATCACCCAATGTATGCATTAGATCCCCAAGTATTATATTCCGATGAGATATTGCTCCTTGATGATATTCCTTTTACCCCCCTTATATCATTAGCAAAGTTGGTTATATAAATCTTATGTTAACATCACCAATTGAAATGTGTGTATAACTCAAATTTTCCTAGTATTTCCTAGTCAATCTCCCTAGTTTTCCGGGCGTTCCCATGTTTTCAGCCTCCATTTGTTGAACCAAAAAACCTGCAGGGATGTTCTACAAGGGCTGCTTGGACTTCCTACATTTCAATGCAAAGCCTGAGATCCCAATGATGGCCCAGATTGAGGTGCGGAGATGAAAAAACCATTATGAAAGAAATGGGGCAAACTACAGCACCATAGTTTGCTAAGTCGGTTTATAACTATAATAACTATAAATTGGTTTATAAACCAAATAATGATACTTAGATGGTGCTATAAACCAACTTATAGCTGGGCACCATCCTGTAACATAGATGTGGAAACCCACCAAATTATTAAGGTAAATCATCCATAAATGGGATCAGCCACATCTATCTTATGGTGATCCGCAGATATTGATAGTGGTTCATGAAGTTCATGGATTGTGACAACGGGGAAACGGGTAATAATGATATGATAAGATCAATAAGAATAATAGCTAGGTCAATCTTACATGGATACAAACTAATTCTTTAGTCCTAACTAGTCTTTTGGTATTTATGGGAATATCTACGTTCACCAGCAAAGAATTTATTTTTTGCAGGGTAGGCTCTTAGTTAGTACTGTTTTTTGGTTTGTGGATTCGAAATGGGGAGTTTGAATCCTTGCTGTGGATTGAAGAAACCGTTTCCAGGATATTCTGTGGGATACCATCTGGTTATTGAACATAGCCATGGAAAATCACCATTTATAGTAGGCAAACCATCTATAAATGGGCCATTTTCCATGGCTATTTTAAATAACCAGAGGGTAAATTTGGAACCTATTTTTACCAGCAATATGAGCTAGATTCGGACGGTTAGGACCTTATCGAACAAATAATGCTAAAGCATTGGATGGTTAGGAGCACGCCATTGTTGGACACCCAATGATTAAAGGGAAAAATCTGGAAGATGGGAAAAGAACGTGCGATAAATGGTTGGTACTGCGGAGCCAGATTTTTTCTCGTGCTAAGATTGAGGTCAACTCTGATTTTCTTTCTTGGATCTGTCCTAGAAACAAAGCAGATGTAGGGATATAGTCTCCCAAGAAAATGTCCACCCCTTGGCGTGCCTGTTAAGGGAACATGCTTTATTTGTCGATGTGTTTTACCTTGTAAAAACTGGTGGTTTAACTCTTTCTACAGGTGTAATTGCATGTGTTTGTATGTGTATGCATTAATATATAGATATACATTATATATATATAATCAGTTAGATATAGAAACCAACTCACCATTAACATGTTCTACTCATGTTTTTTAAAGCCATCCAAGTTGGGCGTTCAGGCCTTTGGAGAGCGGTGCAAGAAGGCACTCTTTGTGAAAGACGAATCGGCCATGCATCAGGTTGACCCAAACCAACTGGAGGTGGCGCTGCAGCTAGGAAAACCTCGGGTTTTTGGTTGATCTGTTAACGTTTATACTAGGAGCCTGGGTTTTTTTGCACACTAAACAGGCTTGTTGGTTGGCAAGTAATGGAGACATATGTATATAATTGTACATGTCAATGTATATATATATACATAATATACGCCAGCGATGCCACTTGGGTATGCAACATGCTTTGGTCATTCATTCAGAATTCACGGTCACCCCTAACAGCAGCCATTCACAACATATATGCTCCAGGCGGAGTGCGACCGCGCGGTATATAACATGGACATCCAATTTCGACTCCTGGGGTCAGATGCCTTGAAAACTGCTGAAGAGTCTCTTGGAAGCCGATGGTGGAAATCTGGGGCCCCTTTTCGGGGGCTTCCAAAACCTTGAAAGTACCCGGCCTGGTAATGACATTCACAGTTTGCGACATTGAAAATGGCCATAGAAATAGTGGATTGACCCATTGAAAATGGTGGATCTTTCCATAGTTATGTTCGTTTACCAGAGGGTATCAACTCCATATTTTAAAAAAAAATGTTTCGCAGTTCGAAGTCGTGTTATATGAAGGTCCAAAATGCTGCACCAAGCAGCTCTTTCCCTTGGACTGCGTGGCTCACATAGTCAAAGTTGGGTGCATAAAAAAAGGGCGATCTCCGAGGGTTTGCCATTTTTAGAGCAAACTCTGGCACGTTTCCCTTGGCCTTTTGTAACATCTTGTAACCCATCCCCACCAAAATGTCATTTACAACCCCCATTAACTATAGAGTTATATCTACCATAAACCATAGTTAGGTCACTTAGCTTTGGGAACTGAACGCTATCGAACGAGGGCCTCATCCTGCAGGTTTTGTGCGGTCTTTGTGGACATGGTCCTCCCTGTGGACGAAGAACCCGAGTGCATGCGCTTCATCGAAGACATTTCGATGGCACATTCCGAGTTCCTAGGCACTACGCATTCCTGGCCGGCCGTCATCCACAAGCCCCACTTTGAGGAGGCCTTCATGCAGGCGATGTTTGATGATGTTTGGATGTCGGTCGATGTCTATGTTGATACTACACTGGTGCCGGTTTTTATGGCCGTTTTGGTAAGGTGTTCCCTAGATCATCCTAGATCACCTATTGTAGTTAGCATTAACAAGTGCACCGAAAGAAAAATAAACTGCTTGTGCAGCGCGTTGCTGCTACGTTTGTTCCTTTCAGAGAAAAAAACGACGTTCGAAGTAAACTTCGGAAGATGGAAGGGGTGCGATTTTGGAATTTGCGTTCATTCCTGGTCATATCATGTTCAGTGTGTAGCAGCTTTCAATCACACCTTTAAGCAAAGTTGGTTCAGGCATGCCTGGAAAACAAGAAGCTCGAGAGCGAAGAGGATGGGACGCATATCGATTACGGCGACGGGGCAAGAGACTGCCAGATGAAGATGAATCGTCTTCAGGCTATGCCTTTAGAGACTTGGCATTTTTTTGGATCCCATTGGGATTAAAATTCATACATTTGAAAAATCTGAATGGATGCTTAGGTATTCCTCAAGGTGATCTTTGATCTTCCCGGATTTTTTCATAGCCTTGAAATGGGGAATCGGTTTGTTGGGAAATCGCTTAAAAAGTTTCAAGCTTGGACAACTGGATGGGTAGAAACTCATCCTGAATAATCTTTTGCAATAATAAATAGGAATATCTGTATTGAATATCTTCCCTTTCACCAGCTAAGAATTTGTCAAATTTCTTGCGTAGGGTATCTGGCTGAATGGCCATGGGACATGTTGGGACTTTTTTTGGGCGCAAAGATCAGGACAAGCACTACAAACTCCTCTCCAAGTTCTTTGCTGATGTCTGTCCTATGCTCGGCATGGCGCCCCGTCGTTAGAGAGAGCCCCAAGTTGGGGCATGGCGCGGGGAGGGGCAGACATTTTTTGGGCTCTGGTTTTTTTGTGTCAAAGACGTGGATCGAGCCCAACCTGACTTCCCAGTTGGTTCACAGAACTATTTTCTGGTTGGTGGTTTGGATTTTTTTTATTTTTCCATTCAGGTGGGAATTTCATCATCCCAACTGACGAACTCATATTTTTCAGAGGGTTGGGTATACCACCAACCAGTTTTCATAATCCTTTCAGGGTGTTTCAAAATTTCAATGATTAGCCTGAAATCTCTGGAGGCTTTCCAATCATGAACTGGTGGTTTCAAGCATGACTTTTATGTTCCATTTCATATACCCTCTGGTAAACATACAAAAAGCTATTGAAAATGGCCCATTTATAGTTGATTTACCTATTAAAAACGGTGGTTTTCCAGTTCGCTATGTTAGTTTACCAGAGGGTACGGGATGTCATCCGAAACCCATTGACGAACTCCATCATTTTTCAAGATGGTTAAAGCCACCACCAATCAGACATGTTACCCTCTGGTAAATAAACATAGACCCTGAAAATAACCAATTCTTAATGGAAACTAATCTTCCAACCCCTATCTGCCAGGGTCTATGTTAATTTACCAGAGGATAGATATATAAATGTTCTTGGCAATTGGCGTTGATTTTGCTCCTCTTGGGACGGCTCAGCCATCCTCAGCCCGCTCAGGAGCTGCCCGATCACAGGAAGCCCACTCCGCTTCGAAAGACCAGCCGTGGATTTAAAGCTGCCTTGTTCCAACGCGCTGCCAAGATCGCCGCGGAGAACAACATGACCAACCTGACAACAGGAGACTGGATCTGGATGCTGGGAGAAAGTGTGGAGTCAAAAACGCCATAGTTGGCGCAAGCGGAGGGGTTTCCCAGTTTCATCATTATTCCTGGTTGGTGGTTTGGAACATGAATTTTATTTTCCATAATATATGTGGGATGTCATCCTTCCCATTGACTAATATGTTTCAGAGGGGTAGGTATACCACCAACCAGTATTGTTATCCCATCATTATCCCATTATTATCCATATTAAACCATATAAAACCATATTAAAGCCATATATGATGGCTATCCCAAGCACCATTTACCATATGGGTTTCAATCTCGCCGGCACGCAGAGCTCCATGGAGCGGGAGCGGGCTTCATCCAGATTGTGAAAAATCACAGATGTCCAACAACCCCAAATCGATAACAAAGCCTCAGAGTTTTGCAATAGCTGATCATATAGCTGTTTTTGTTTTTTTTATTGGGCTTAAAATAATGAATATATCATGATGCTTTATCTACAATGTGAGGCCCCGAAGATATCTAAGTTGGTTTAGATTCGTCCCAGTAACTATAGTTATGTGCGTACCATAAACCAGTTCGTGACATTGGAGTTATGTGGCCCCCAACTTAGATATCTTTGGGGCCTCACATTGTATATTTGATGATATATTAACCTAAATAGCCTGAACATGTTTTCACTGGCAGGAAAGAAACGGAAGCCAGCTTTCAGCGCTCTGCAAGTGCATCTTCTTGACGAAGCAGTGGCTGGCAAGGGCGGTGGTGACTCGCGGCGACGTCGCAGAAGGCGCCGGCGGATTTTTTGTGGATGAGTTGTGGCCTGGAGAGGTCGTTGCATCTCAAAGAAATACGGAAACACAGAAAATCCCATGACAATCCTATGTTGCAAGAGTGGTAGCCTCTGGTAAACATACAAAAAACTATGGAAAGATCCACCATTTTTCATGGATAAATCCACTAATTTATAAATCACCATGTTCAATAGCCTCTGGCAATTTAACATAGCTATTGAAGCCATGGCCCAGTCGAAATAGTGAGTTTTCCCATCAAAAATGCTGGATCTTTCCATAGTTTTCTGTGTGAAAAAACCAGGCCGGGTAGCTATTTTGACATAACCAGAGGGTATGGTTGAACCTGGGTAACCCACTTCGACGAATTTAAGATTCTCCCTAATGGGACGATGACGTGAAAAATCTGCGTCGGCTCGTGTAAAAAAACCATCTGGTTATGACTAACAGTTCGCCATGGAAAATCCCTACCATAAATAGAGGTTTAGTTCGCTGGGAAAATCATCTATTTCAATGGGATTTTCCATGGCCATGTTAAATAACCAGAGGGTAGGTCCAAAAGAATGAGTTGGTTTCTAGCTTGATGTTGTTTTTCCCTTTGCGAGATACTTTGACTTAATGTCAACATGGTATTAATACCCCCCCAAACATTCAGAGCATCAAAATAAAATTTAGGCCAAACATTGTTCTAGGGTCCCTGGAAATTTTTCAAGACCTATGTGGCGCCAAACAAATTGCCTAATTGAAAACGAATACATAAAGTGGACTTTCTTTCCACTTTCTATGGTGTCTTCGGCGCTTTCGCCATCTACTGGGTGCAGTACCCATCAAAAAAACAAACAATTTTCGAACTGCTATCATGCGGCCCAGTTGGTTACATGATTGACCTAAAGAGAAGGATTTTCAAGAGGTCAATCATGTAACCAACTGTTACCAATAGCAAACTGTCACAAATTTCCTGGTTGGTGGTTTGGAACATCTTTGTTTTCCATTCAGTTGGGAATAAAAATCCCAACTGACTCATATTTTTTAGGGGGGTAGGTATACCACCAGCCGTATGACGGGCTGCCCCTCGTTTCTCCAGGCGAAGGCGATTGAATCACAAGCAATCCACATGCTGCGACCAGGCTGCGAGGACGTATGAGTTTCTTGGAAAATCGGGGATTCTACTGATTATACTAGCTGGGATTATGGTTCTGATTAATAGTGATTAAGAGTGATGGATAGTGATTAATAGTGATGATAATCCATGAATAGTGATTTATCACCCATTTTTGGGTGGTAAATAGTGTTTATTAGTTGCTTAACAGTGGTTGTTAGTTGGTTAATAGTGGTTAATAACGTGGTTGAAACAATATCATAAACCACCCATGACTGGGAATTGTAAACATACCACCTATAAAAATGGTGATGACTGGGGGATAGTTTGTTATTGTTTTACCCACATTACTCGGAAAATAATATACTGGAGATTATAATATGCTAGGATTATATACGTATTATACTGGGGATTATTTTTAATACTAATATACTGGGGATTATTAGTATGATACTACCCTTCATGCTGGGGATTGAAATACTCCAATAGGGGAATCCTGTTCTTAACCAGTATTTCATGGAATGATAGAGGGATTTTGAACACTGCTCAATTGAATCTTTGTTGATTCATGAATGTGAAGTAGTCCTTGCTGTTCTAGTTATGTATTGCTGATCAAGCGGACGTGTGGATGTCGATTCTTTTCTTAGCTATGGTACCCTCTGGTAAACTAACGTAACTGTGGAAAATCACAATTTTTAATGGGTAAATCCACTATTTCTATGGCCATGTTCAATAAGCTTTTTGTATGTTTACCAGGGGGTAATGTATGGTTGTATTCCTAGTTGTTGTTCTTTGTTCTTCATAAAACTATAGGTGATTTGTGGAGATGCCGTGCCAGGTTAGATGTTCCATGTTCCCATTTTTATGGGGGAGCGAGTTGGAGCTACGAAAACTGAGTTCCCAAGCACTTTCTTGGGTTCGGAACCTTCAATTTGGGGAGTCCCACTACGGCATTCAATTCATCTGGATGAATTACAGTGAGATCACGTCATGACACATGGTTGGAATGATGATTAGTAAGGAGAATCATCCCCAAATGGCCGTATGATAACCGTTATTTTCAGGTTAGATGAATTGTTATAACTAAGCCAGACTTGATCCAACACACAGATTCTTAATGTCAAAAAAGCATTTCAGAAAGCAAGGAGGCCTTATTCTGCACTTTGGCATCGTATTTATATAGGAGCCATGCCCTTCCGGTTGTGGCAGATGAGTGAACTGGATCATCTTTCAACAGCCTTAGGCTATTCAATTTCAGTCCAACCAAAGGTCTCACCCTGTTTCGACCCTGCGCCGCGCCGTCATGTTGAGGGTTGGCCTTACAGCGTCTGCCGGTGTAGCAGTTGGATACACGCAAATTGGAGCGGAGGGCTATCAAAGGTGGAGAGGCGGGGGATTTTTCGGCAGCCAGTCGGTGGATTTTTGGGTTTCGCTGCCATGAGGGACTCCAAGTTTTCATCTGCTCCGGGGAGATAATGGATGGCACTAATTTTTGAAATGCGCCATCTATAGACCACTTGAGCGATGTGATGTTTTCGCAGGCCACTGGGGTCCCTCATGAGGGGTATTGAAAACTTGGGGTCCCTAAAGAAAGACATTTATTTGTTGCGGCTGATAGGACATGCATCCATGGCGTCGAAATGTCTCGAGATGTTTTTGTTTCTACTTAGATGGGCAATGGAGTTACTTAACTAGTTAGCAACTGGAGTTATAACCCCCTATATCCCAATTAAAAGCCATTTACTAACTAGTTAACTAACTCCATGGCCCATCTAAGTATCTTTTTCTTCAGCAGACGTGTGAGGTTCAGGAGGGTTGCACTTGTTGCCACGGTCCCGGACAGTCCCATGACGTTGGCAGGCAATGACTGTGAGTACAAGTGGGGCGTAATGGGTGAAGCCTGCGTCGGCGTTTCGATGGGCGTTGGGGTGGATGTGACGGTGAGCGTTGGATTCTTCAACAGCTATGATGACATCAAAGGAAGAGCCTATTTCCTGGGTGGGGGTGTCTGCTTCTTCGGCTGCGCAGGTGGGGAAGATGTTTTTCATGATGTAGGTCATGTTCTTTGGATTTCGGTGTTTTTTTGTGGCTTTGCTGAAGACCGGGGTCTCAGGTGGCACGACGATTGGGACACAACTTGTTGGTGGAAAAGAGATTGGCAAGACCATTGATACTGGAGGTGGTATGGGAATTGACGCGGGGGGCGGTTATTGCGAAGCTTGGCAAATGTCAGAGCATCGTGAGTGGATCAGGCGCGTGAAGCTCGGCTGATTAGTACCTGCTGAATCGTTGGTGGTCAGTGTATGGGATACCCTCTGGTAAACATACCAAAAACTATGGAAAATCACCATTTTCAATGGGTAAATCCACTATTTCTACGGTCATTTTCAATAGCGATGTAACAAATTACCAGAGCGTAACCGATTTTTTGGGCGAAGTGGAAGAGCAGAGTTTGCCAGCAATGTGTCCAGGATCTCGATCCCCTTCAGTTGAGGAAAAAGAAATGCCCCAGTGGCGGCGGCTGCTTCCCGGGCCACGCAGTGGTGCGCACACCTGGCGGCCTGAAACCCATCAGCCAACTCCAAGTCGGCGACCAAGTCTTGTCAGTTGACGCTGCAGGCGCTCCAACTCGGCCGACTTGTTTGCCAGGGTCAGAAAATGGTTAGGAAAAACATGGAAAAACCAAGATTTTTGTAGGAATACCTTAAACATATCATTGCTCGACGCATCCATTTTCTCATGTGCTTTTTGGGGGCGCGGGAGGTTGCAGGTTTAGCGGCTTTTGACTTACCCCTCCTTTGGGGTAGAGGGGTCTTTGCGTGTATTTCTTTACGAATACACCATCGGACATTGACATACATGATCTCATACATGACTTAGTACGCAGAGATGTAGGCAGAGAAAGAGCCTAGACTGACGGACGACAGACAGATAGATTGTTAAGCATGGCTCCTCGCTTCTCGAGGCAAGCTGATCTATGATGACATCTACTTCTTCGGGCATGCAGAGAGATCTGCATGGGCGCCCTTTGTGAACTTGAAGCTTCAAGCACCTGAGGGTCTGTTGCAGTGGAACTTGGAGTTGACGCCTGATCATTTCATCCAGATGTGCCAAGCCAATTGCAGCTGGGAAGAAAGCCGGACCGTCCCCGCAGAGCAAGTACTTCCAGGGCATCATGTCTGGGTGGTCACTGACAGCGGTCGGCTGGAAATTGCTTTGGTGATCTCGACCCAATTGGTGCCTGGGAGTGGCTTGTACAACCCCTATACTCTGACTGGAAACATTGTGGTCAATGGGGTTGTGGCCAGTAGCCATAGCAGTTGGCTCTTGGATGCCTGGATGCCTCTGGAATTTCAACATCATCTCCCTGCGATCTATCAGCAGACCTTCATCCTGGGCAGGTGCTTGTACCACCTCTTCGGCCCAGCGGCTGCTGATGCCATCGGAGTCAACAACAACGGCGAGCTTCCCAAGGAGGCCACGAGCTCGGCCCATCTGCTGGCGGCTGTGACCATCCTGGCTGCGGCCAGCCAGGTGCTGCTGAGCATTGCAGCGGTCACCGCCTTGAGCAAGTGGTCATGGCAAAGGGTGCCGAAAATGCTCTGAGAAAATGAGTTACCACTTTATGATCTCTATGAAATCTCGCCCTAGTACGAAATCCCCCCTAATATCCACCTAAAAAAACCATAGATCCAATATGATCACCAATACCAGGGTTCTACGGTGGATATTTGCTGTTGTGGGAGAAGTATATAATTGGTTCCCTGGGGCGCCAAAAATTGGTCATCCCACGCACGGAATGTGCACAAAGTGCGGCTTGAGGCCCGCCTCTGAAGGCCAGAGACCTCTCAAAACCTGGCTTGTCCGGGCAGGAGACTGGTGGCTTGAAGAGTTTCGTCCGGCATCAAAAGGGTCGCGGACGCAACGTGGCTGACCCAGCAAGGTTCTAAATGAAACACACCAGATTTTACGATTTGGGGATTGTTTGATCTGATGCTACCTGGAGCAGTCAAAGAATGTGTGTATCAGAAAGTGTATCAGATTGCTATGTCTACTTGAAAATTAAAATTCAAGTTGACATGTTGGTTTGCAGGGCACCTATCTTTATAACGTTTGGTGTGCCTGGTACGGGCATTTTCCGCTCTATGGCCCACATGTTTTCGGATGTCTTCAGGTCGGTGGGGTTCACCTTGGAGAATTGGGGGAACCCACTGGGCCGGTTGCGCCACCATTTCAATTGTCAGGCCAGGGCGCGCCAACGGTACTTAGATGGGCCATGGAGTTAGTTAACTAGTTAGTAAATGGCTTGCAATTGGGATATAACCCCAGTTTCTAAATAGTTAACTAACTCCATGGCCCATCTAAGTAGTCAGATGAACAGAATGGCACGACGTGTTAGCCACGAAAGATATGAGTATCGGCAGTGGGATGATTGCGACTGAGGGCTCTTGCTAGGGGTTGGCCACCGCTGCCCAGGTCCCAAAAACCCCAGCGCAGCAACCTGGAAACCGTTCTGTGTTCAGTTTCGGGGGATTCACAAAAAAAATATGGGGACAAGATCGATATTCATTGAATTTCATTGGAAAGACCCATTTTCAGTGGAGATAGGGTCGGTGGGTGGCTTTGTAGCTCTAATGTTTTTCAATCGATCCTGCAACCAGCAAGGGCCGGGAGGGTCCGTTTGCTGCCAGATGGATGGTGTGTTTCTGGCCGTAGCCATCTGGGTGACAGCAACTGTACCTCTCCGGTTGTCCAAGCACAGCACCATGATGCGTCAGGAGTCTCAGAGATGAAGAAACACAGCGCTTAGTCGCAGTGCTTGGTGGCATCCGCCGTGTCTTGAAAAACATGGCCGGACATGGCCTAGGGCCTAGTCTCTTTCCTCAGCCTACCTGGCCTACCTTTTTTTGGACCATTTGTGGGCCACCTTTTCAAGCTCTTTTCCCAGGGCGAGGCCAACCAAGCGATTGAAGATACCAAGGGCAACCCCGAAGATGTGCCAACCTATCTGCTACGAGGTACGGTAGATCTTCAAAGATCTTCAAGGCCAAAATAGGTTTGTCTGATAGGCCACTCCTAAATCCAGCGGTGGAGAACCTAATTTTCCTTACTATAGATAGCCATCATTGGGGGTATAAATGATTTTCAGACAAACCCAAGTGGAGATGTCCTGACATGGGGATTATCCCAAAAAATCATCTATTTGATTTTCGGAGTTTCTATTATAAACAATCTATTTGGGGGGATCCCTCATCTAAAAGAAAAAAACACAAGCAATGTGGATAAAACAATGCCATAAACCATCCCCAGCTTCACCATTTCTATAGGTGGTATGTTTACCAGTCCCACTCATGGTAGTTTATGACATTGGTTTTAGCCACATTAAAGTGGAAAACCTGGATTGTGACTTCCTTTTTATAAGCCATGTATAAGCCATTTATAAGCCATCAATTTTGGGGAATCCCCATCTTAAAGCACAAGTATTCCCAATCCAAACAGAGAAATGGGTATGGATCAATACCTATT
>Ga0126342_10007412_pt1 | contig 19583 bp, 20 predicted proteins | sample Cyp1metagenome_FD_92528 | JGI IMG/M metagenome (GOLD analysis project Ga0126342, IMG submission 92528) | Coral microbial communities from Lord Howe Island, Old Settlement Bay, Australia - Cyphastrea 1 metagenome | ecosystem: Host-associated > Invertebrates > Cnidaria > Coral ... | reverse complement strand
TTTCCGGACCCAGTGAACATGGCAGGCAGCGAATGCTCTCTTTTACACACGCAGGGGGTCTTGAGCCAAAATGGCGTCCCATGCATGAATTATTTGTATGCTCTCACTACGTTCCCTTTGACATATATATATATATATGTGTGTGTACAGTATATCAGAATGATTTCAGAATGCATTTCCAGGTTGCAAGTTCTGAATATTCGTGAACAATTGCTCCCCAAAAAGCTTTGCGGCCTCTGCACTGCACCACACCTAGCACCGGTATGTCATTCATACGTAGCATGTGCTGGTCATGTCCGGATGTGCAGGGGAAGCAAGGGATGAAGTATCAGGGTCTGTCAGGACCTACAAGTTAGGAAAACCTCAGTGCAAAAAGATTGCCTTGCAACGCCTTGCATTGTCTTTCCTCCTGAATTTGCTTTTTGGAAATCCATGGAAATCCTACAGTATGTGACAATTGGACGCACTACATACACAAACATCCTAGAAGTCCTAGAAGTGAATTCTTCGACAGATTGGATGTTTCAAGGTAATGCGATTGTGGGTTCCTGCGGTTGACAACGTTGTGACGGCCCTGGTTGCCCTGGTTGAGACCACGCTTGAAACCCATTGAAACCCCATGCTTTCCATGGTGGCTCCCCGCCATTGACTTTTCAACCCCTTTGTCCTGGTAAGATCTGGTAAGCAACTCACCGGCCATACCCATCATTACCCATCCCTTTTCTGTCCAAGAAACACAAAGTCTCAAAGGTGCCATAGATTTGCCGGTGATGTTAATATCGTGGCCATGAACAGTGATTGTTGCCTCACTCTGGCAAGCGTCGGAAAGGGCAAAAGAAGACATGGATTATCTGACGCATGACGGCCAGCGGCAAGAAACTCTCAAAGCGATTCAGAGTCTGAGGTTCAAATATGCTTTGGCACGACTATATGATGAGGAAGTTGTTGAAATCGAAACCTCTCCAAAGCATATTGTACAAAGCTTGCCCTTCACTCGATCTGTCTGAGTGTAAGCCATCTCTCATGTAGCATCAAGGGCCCTGGCGCCAGCCAAGAGTCGAGCACAAATTACGCGGCCCGTGTCCTTGCTGCCTGTGCCAAGCTGTGTCCATTGAAACCGCTGCCATGAGAAAGGGACGGAAAAAGTGAGAAAATGGGCTGATGCTAATGCACATTTATGCACTTAATTAAACTTGAAGCATAGTTTCAGATCAGGGATCGATTTCCAAGGGCCAAGTACACATATGATCATATGTATATATAAATCATATTATATTAATTAATACACATATGGTATCATATGGTATCATATTGTACCAATTAATCAATCACGCCCACAACAACGTATAACGCAGACAGGTGCGTCAACTCTTCAAAGTCTGATTTCTGACCTGTTGGATGTTGGCAGCTTGTCGACGAGTCAACTCCCAGCGTGCCTAGAACCAGCAAGTCGCCCTGCAAGCCGAAGCGACCTCCGTCGAGGAACAAGATGAAGCAGTTAAGTAAGAAGCGATGATCAACGATGGTAAACGGTGATAAAATGTGATAAAATGTGATAAACATCCATGAGAACAACTTTCAGCATTGATACAGCTTGCTGCAGGCTACAGATTCCTTTCCCAATCCATGGTGCCAAGATTGTGGAGCCGACCTGGAATAGTCCACTGGAATAGTCCACTGGAATAGTCCACTGGAATAGTCCACTGGAATAGTCCACTGGAATACCTTCGAGTATCTTCGAGTACCTTCACCACTGGGTCGCCGACACAAACCACTCGGGGCTCCAGCTCCAATCGCTGTGCAGCACCTGGACTCACGCATGTCGCACGTCAGGTGAAGGACGATGAAGGGGTCTTGATGGGGTGATGCTTGGTGTCTCCGTTCAGTCTACTGAGTCTACTGTAGGTACTTTTACTGGTACTTTTCTATTTGGTTGCCATGGCTGCCTGAGTTGACAACTCTGCTTGTGCTGATCGGGCAACTGGGATCTCTGGCAAATTGGGAGGTACCAAACGCTCTGGTTGGTGCACACGCTGTTGGGCTGAAGTGAGTCCTGAAGGAGTAGCTGAGCCAAGACGGTTTCAAGAGTGATTCTGTTGATGCTGACTTCTCCTCACTCGTTTCTCCTCATTCAGTAAAGTGCTTGCAGGTGTGCAGTGAGGTAATGCTTAACATCACAAAAAAATAACGAAACAAGAGCAATCAGAGGAAAGCTCTGGGGGAATGCAGTCTCCCTCCATGCATCGATGCACTTCAACTTTATGTTCTACATATGCACGAAGGTGCTAGTATCCATCTATGTGGCGTCTCGCCATGTTTACTTAGACTCCAGATCTGAAAGCAGCTTTGCTCAGCAAGAAAGTGCCAGCGACCGCCGACAAGTGATAACCGACAAAGGATTCCCAAACGATTCAATGATGATCAAGGCTTGAAGGATGATCACCAACGTTTTTTCATGACTGCATGGAGTGTTCAGACCTACAAATGTGCACCAAGAACAGCACTTGATGTGCAGCTGTGATTATTTGGATCCATGATTTGATAGAAGAAACCTGGCTTGGACGATCTTAATCTTGTGCAAACAAAGTGGCACTGCAAGAATCCTGATGTAGAAAACACCAACACACAGGACCCACCTACAGACTGTACATCATTTCAAGTGCAAATCTAAACTGTTGGCACAAAGAAAAAAAAAAAAAGAGCGAATGGTTGGAAAAACAAACTGATATGCTATGATTATCTATGAATCTATTTGCAAATACAATCATCGTTTCATGTCATTCGCCATCCCTCAGCTCCTTCAAATGGCATTGGTGGCGGTGGGGGCATGAAGGAGTTTCCGAATCCAACCTTAGGGGCTGTTCGAGCTACAAATCTACTGAAGAGGGCGAAACTCTGCAGAAGCAAAATGCTGAGGTATTGGTGAAAATGAGCAAAACTGTAAATTCTATAATACAAATTGTAATATGTTGTGTATATATATATATATGTACATACATAATACGCCTGGAAGTCTATTACATACTTGATATATGTACAATGTATATATGATTATATATATATATATGTTTGTGTATGTATGTATACGTATATAACATGTGTGTGTACATATTACTTAGATTAATTTAGGTGTGTCCGTATCATTTTGCTGCTGGGTTCGCCCTTGGATCCTGGCAGCATCCGCCAGTTTGCGCAGGCCCTTCAGGCATGTGCAGTCCATGATAGAACAATGGAACACCTGGCTCGCCCGTTTGGCTGGAGAGGCAGGAAAATGCCAAGTGCAAGTCTAGTTTCATTTTGTTTGGATATAATATAAGTATTTATAATATATATATATGTCTGTATATATATAGGTATAGATAGATATAGATAGGTATAGATAGATATAGATAGATTCGAGAATTCAGATTCTGTTGCGAATCTAGCTTTTTATAGGTTATTCTGACTTCAAAGGGACCAACGAAATCATTAAGGAACTAATGCTGCTGCGGCGCGTGTTGCAGAATGAAATGAACACACAAGGAATTGTGTCAAACCTCAAATTCATTTTTGTTTGGTGTTGTCAGATCTGCAGGATGAAGCTTGCTCTCCAGTTATGTCGTTAATTACGTGCATCTCAGCTCTGCCAATCTCAACGGCAGGCAGGCACAGAAAGATCGACAGTCCAGGATGCCCAGGAAGGAGGAGAAAGGTTTCAATATGTTTCAATATGTTTCAATATGGTAACCTATATGTTTAACCTATATGGTAACCTGTAACCTGATGTAACCTGATGTAACCTGGTATCTGCACCACCGTCAGCGTCTCCCACGATGCCTTCGTACGATCCCTGAGATTTGGCGTGGTAGCAGCTGAGCCAGTCGTGTCGTGCCAGTCGTGCCACAGTTCACACAGGTCATGCTAGGAACATGTTGCGCACAATGTTGTGCCACTGTTGTGCCACGATTCTCAAGAAGATTTGCTGCAATGGTTTGTTCTTTGTTGTTCTGCACAGTTCTATCCCTATGTGATCGTACGTGTAGTGGTCCATGGGTCCATGAGTCCATGAGTCCATGACCCCAATGGTCTGTGCTTCATGGGATCTGCTGGTGCTGCCAGAGGTGCTAAAGGTTCTTGGGGAGTCCTGCCTGATCTGCCTGATCTTCCTACCCTCCCCATCCTCCCTTCATTTTTGCCTAACATGGCCACCTCACAGCTGCAACCGGAGTTCACAGTGGTCGGGGCACAAGCTACGCGTACAGCGCATTGCCGAGGGCAAGTCTTTTCACCTTGGAACGATCACAAATTTCTTACATGCGTTTACGCTACAACGCAAGTATGTGACGATAGAATTTATGCACTGGACACTCGGATACAACATGCAGGATCATGGATCAAGCGGCAAGTCAAGGACATGGACTCAGCCAAATGAGCCAGCCAGGTTTTGCTGGTCTACAGGCACGCCCCGCATATGCAGACACGCAATCACGAGCTACCAAGAGAGGTCAAGGGTTTGGTACACTGCCTATTCCAGAGTTCATTCATAAATCTGCATAAATCTGCATGAATGACCGATTCAACTCACAGGCTACATCTGGCATTGGTGTAGTCAGTATTTGCATGTATTTGCAGGATGATGCAGGATGTTTAGACCTTTGGGGGGACTGTAAGGTGGTAATTAGATGGATGCATTGTGCTTTGTCAACCATCGACCGCTCTTCATGTCACAAGGCGAGAGTCCCAGCTCGATTGATGCTGACAGTGTTAGCACCTTTATGGTCCTGCAATGGAATGGTTTTTGGATAATGGGACCTCATGGGCTGCAAAAAATGGGTTTGTCTTGCGCCCTTGGATGGATTGGTAAAGAAATTGCTTTTCCACTGGGACCTCAGAAATTGTATGTCCAGAAAGCCAGAAATTGTAGACCTTGTGGATATTGGTGCCTTTTGAGATACATGATGATACAATATGATACGTGTATATTCATCTTGAATCCAAAGCTTGGTGTGGATAGTTTCTTCATTTGGGTTGCTGTACAATTAATAGGCCTTCCATTCCATAGTTGGGGCATGTTGGGGTACTGCATGGCCACACACTTCTCCCAAAAACCATTTGCTTAAGCACACGATTGCCCCATATCTATTGATGTCCGTGCATTCCGGTCCTAAGGTTCTGCAAGTGACTTCCACAGGTACCACGTGCAACATGATCCGATACTACAGTACTAGTACATGATAATCAAATGACAAACACCTCAGTAGTGTTGAAAATCCTATTGCGAATCCTTTTCAATCCGAAGCGGATTTCGCGGATGTTTTTGCGGTAGTTCCGCGACCACAGGTTTAGCTATTGCAGACCCCAAGGTTATGACTTTTGTCTGCTCTCTCGAAGAGGCTTTTGCAAGCTCTGGCGCTTTTGATTCGCGGAAGTAACTTTGTGTGAAAATCTATAATAAATCTTATATAAAATAGTATAAAGTTATGTATAGTAACATTGCACACTCTTTTCCTAGAGTCCTAGAGGTTTTAGAGGCCGTCACTTGGACTAGAACCTCATTTGTCATCTCCTGATTCTGCTGTCCGAACTGCAACCTTTTGCCGGGGTCTGTGCGCCCAGCAAACTATATGCAGAACTAAGGTGCCAACACCTAGCCAAGCTCATGCAACCTCTGGACATGTCCACCGTAACTAATGGCCACAGAATCAGGGTGCCCAATGGACAAAAATCGCAACGATACTTACGTGCCTGGGTCATCATGCATCTTCCAGAACAATTCACTTGGGAATTATAATCGAATTGGGAGAAGTTCATACGCTCCAAAAGATTCCCTCTGATAGCACTAAGGATTCTGCTTGCGGCGTCGGACTTCAGTTCAGTGCTTGAAATTGAATTTGTTGGAGCACATGGACAATCTTGACAACTTGTATCATATAATTATCTACACATACACATACATCTACATATATTTATATATAATTATATACAATATATATTATTGTATAATGACCATATATTTGTTTAAAACAATGTATATTATTGTTATATCTTGTATCATACACATGCAACGGTCTTTTTAATTCTTTTTATAGGTCAAGTTCATCAGGACCACTCTTCTGCAATTCATAATTCAAGCGACCCTGTGGCATGTCCAAGTGGTGCGCCAAGAGAGTGTGAAACTGAAACCAGGGGAAACAACGAAGGATCCCCAATTCGTTCATCTTCACAAGGCCCAAACAGGGGCGCCGAATCATCGGCGAGCAAGGCGACAGCCTAAAGTTTGCCCAGCTGGATACTTGATGATACTTAAGGGCTATGGCTATCAGATCTATCACTTGTTTCAAATTGTGATCTGACTCAAGTGAACTTTGAGGTGAAACATCCTGGTCATTCTTGACCCCTCAAAAATCCGTTTTGCCATGTTTTGCCCGTTGAGATGCCAAGAATTCGTTGTCCCTTTAACGGCGTCAACTTGCTGAATTTCAGCCTGGCATGTCATAGCTCCCGGCTTAAAAAAAAGTAGAGCCGAAGCCCTGCGCTCCAATGGGTTCCAGCTTCGCCGGTACCACCTCGGCGGCGGAGGAACTTCTGTGGTTTTTGAAAGGGAGGAAGGCAGCAGCTTGAAGATGTTCATTCTTGGTGGGGGCATCCTTAGTGCAAAAGTGATCAAATATAGATCTATAATCTATATCATATCAAATGTAGCTTCGATCAAATGAAAAGACGTTCGGCATTGCATCTCAGTGTGTCAAGGCTACTTGGATCTGGGGTACTGTAGCATTCCATGATTCCCGCAGGAGGATGACTTCATGATTTTTGGGCGGGGCCGTCTAACAGCATTGCGCAAGGACTGACAACCCTCTACAAGCTCACTGATTTCAAGGCATTGACTTGCTGGACCAACGTCCGCACCTTCATTCAGCTAGCAAGCTCAAAGACTAGCTGCGTTGCCAAAGCATGCTAAAACACTACTGTACCAGATTGCAGGAATGTCCAGCCCCAACCACCAACCACAGAGTACAGTAAGATAGTGAAAACGTACGAGTAAATATAAGAATCATCCATGTCTTGCTAAAAACAATGAGGCAGCAATATCAGCAATAAAAGTGACTGCAACTGCCCTCCTCCCACAAGCAGCCCAACCATCTGGAGGGCGCACTGCTGGTGAATTGGCATGAAACAAGGGCAGTTGGTGCGCTCTCTGCGTCTTCCCTGCAGTTTAAAACTAGTGGACTGCTGCTATTCAAAGCATTAGATGCATCAGTGAAAGGTGCGACGTTACCAGAACTAAACCCAAGACCAGTCGAATCTGATACAGCAGATGTCTTTGGTGCGCGAAATACGATAGTTCAACCAGTTCAACAAGCGAATCGCAATTCACCAGCTTGTGCTGAATTAGAGAACTGCTGACTGAAATACATATTAAGCAGACTGTTCACTCCCTGTGCCCAGTGGAGATAGGAAGGAATCTGAATGGATAGGAATTGTAACTTGTAGTGTCTCGGTTTCCACTTTGAGAAAACCATGGACCCAGTGACCATTTCCAACGGCATGTCTTTGAACCTTCGCTACGCATCTCGAGGAACATCCGCATTGCTGCTGCGGCCTTCAAGTTTGAAATCAGCAGCTCAGGGGTGGCTGATTTCCCTTACTGATCAAAGTTAACGAACAAACGTGCTTTTGTTTATTCTACTTTGTCACTTTGCCGCCTTGCAGGTTTGGCTGCCAAAGGCTTCCCAATCAGCGTGTGAGCGACCCGCATTTGTTTCAGACATCTGAAATCGATGTCAATTTATCTTACCTTTCAAATATCCCCACTATGAAGGGGAGTAGGGTGTGACCTTAGGGTGTGACCTGTAGCTTCAAGTGAGCAGCTGGTGACAGTTCTGCCCACCCAGGCCATCAAGCAACTGCAATTCTCATGACTGAGTGAGTGATTACAGTGCTCCAATTGTTATGTTTAAGTGCTTGAAATGCGGCCAAATGGCTGACGATCTACATTAGTGCAAAATATAGTGCAATATATATATATATATATATTATATATGGTAATACCAACTACATTTAAATATGCGGATCTTAAAATATATGAACAGGTATTTTAGACTACCTCCGGGAAGGTTTTCCTTGGCCCGCCCGGCCATTTAAACATACGGAATCCAATTCCTTTAAGCATACGGTAACTACATTTAAATATACGAACTGGTATTTTATACTACCTCCTCGGCCTCGCGCTCTGGCCCGCCCTCCACATATTTAAATGTCGTTACCGTAGTGTAGTGCAATGTTTTCTGGTGGTCTCTGGTCGATGGCATTGCGTGGCCCTCTAAAAAATTGTAAAACCACCAAAACCACCCTGGTGGGCACCTTCGTGAGTGAAGACGCCAATGGCTGCATCTACCTGGGGGCAACTATGGAGAACTTGGGCAACACTTTCGCGACCGCAAACATTTTGTGACTGTGTCTTTGATTTCATCAGATATGACATCACTAGCTTGTACTACTAGCTCCAAGTTTTGACCTGAGAAAGACATCTTGAGACCCTTCAGTGACCAGTGCTTTTCAGTGCAAGGCTTCAGGTGTGAAGGGAGTCAACCTGCTACATCTGCCACTGCCAATATCTGCCACTGACCCTTGGGCTGCCCTGCTGCACTAGCGCGCCAGGAAACATCGGCATGACTCGATTGACCTGCAAGCATTGCAACCTTTTCCGGAGACATAATTTCGGAGAGCGCACAATCCGATTCGTGAGAAAGTCTGGATATTGCTGAATGAAGGTACTTGATGACATGAAAGAACTAGCTTCGACCACCCCCTAATGTACCACATCCTCTGCTCGGCTTCGCCACAACGAGCACAATCTCAATCAAGAATAGTCTACATTTTTGGATTAATAATTATCATTGAAATATTATTATTAATGGACAGAAATACGCAATATAGTTCTGTGCAGCAATATTTTGCAATTTGCAAATGCAAATCCCCCCCAAAGAGGTTAGATTGCCGGAGGGCACGGCTTCAAGCATTGTCATGGTCAAGCAGCACAGCGGCACCACAAACCGACTTGGACTCGCACCCTCCTTGGTGAACTCACAATGGCTGCTTTCAACCTGCACTGCGCAGGTTGTAGTGACAGAACTGTCGTGAAACCCTTTCGTGCATGAGTTTCCACACAACCTTCATCAACCGTCAAACTGATTCATATATATTCATATATTATACTTGGCGCGCATGTTAAGTAAGACAAACTCCATAACGACCCCACTCGCTTATTTTTATGTTATTATAGAACATATTAGAACACCAGCGGAATGCTGTCACGCGCAAAATATTTGCAATCATTCAAAAATTAAAGTCCACGGACACCACAGCCAAACCGAGGCACACTGCGCGCTTTCGCACAACTGCACACGTGTCGGCAAGACTCCAAGCAACACATATGTCAGGAAAGCTGGGGCCGATCTGCCAGGCAAACCGACGATATTCCACGATCATTTGTGAGAGTCGCAGGTATTTCTAGCATCTTTTAGCCATTTGCAGGCGGGAATGCCACCAAAAATCCTACTTGCAACTTGCAACAGTTCGACAAACATTCACCGCAGCCGGGATCCATATTCTCTACCATGCAAGAAAAGTTGTCAAGTACACCACGCTGCAGGGTGTGTTTTTCTGAAGATGACCATAGACCAACAGCGCCAATTACCCTTTGCCAAGGTTTTTGCAAGGTGGCAAAATATGAAAAAATAGTAGCATTTGAGCTCTGCCCAACAGCCAGAAGTGTGGCACCAGCAAATTGATCACCCATTCCATTCCCAGGTCACCACATGTTGCCTGGCGCAGACGCTTTTGAAGGGCCTCGCAATGCAAACGCTGCAGGCCAGTTCTGGTCATTAGGTAATGTAAAATCTGTAAACCAGTCCCGCCATCTTGAACTGATCCATCCCACTTCAGCCGAGGTGCGAGTTGCAGTTCTGTATCTTCAACCGGATCTTCGGGCACCTGAGCCAATGAGGCATCTTTCACACTCTTTGATCAAGTGAAGACGAAACATATTGAAATAGCAAATCCGAGGCATTGAGACTGTGCAACTCAATGCATCGCAGTCACAATAAAACGGATCAATGTATTCAAGCGCCGTATTGGCTATCTTCAACCTCCAGAGTTCTGGAAACTGGGTGGCGGGCTGGTTCAGGAATGATCTCAGAGCAGGGAGCACCACAGATTAGGCAAAATCAGACCAGCCACACTGTAGCAAGTCTAGTGAAAAAAACATCTCCAGCCAGGCTAACTTGCTCAGCTCAGTTAGGGCCTACAACTGGTCTCCTGGTTGGCCCTGAGAAACCCTTTCCAAATTTTCCAAAGAAGGTTCAGCTGTCCAATGAAATTTTGTGGGACTGCCTTTGCCAATCAAGCAAGCACCTTACTAATCCTGTCAACATGCGAGGGGACAAGTACTTGCATTGTGTTTCAAAAGTCATTTTTCCATATTTTTCATTGTGCATTGTGTCCCATTCTGTTTGAAAAGGGTTCCCTAATTTGTTCCCGGTTCCTGTAGCTCCATGGTCGCCTTCTGTGTTTTCCTGGTGTTCTGAAGGATAGACATTAACGAGCCACACGATCAATGGGAATCAATGCCATGACTGCCATGACAGATAGCAAAATGCAGCAGGAGTTGACACTTATGAATCAAACCCATGAACTTGATCTCCATTTTTTCGTGATTTTGTGGTACATCAATCACTTAGTATTTATTATATTTAATTGTTAGATATCATTAGATATCGTTAGTATGTTTAAAGCTGCCGAATTCACAAACTCTGCAGACAGGTGACCCAGTTCACTGGCTCCAGGCGGCCTGACAGCATGCAGTGGGATGCAGTGCCCTTTTCTGCACAGCGCCTCTCAACCCAACTTTGTCACCCTGGAAGTTGTTAGTATGCAAACTTAGCCAACCATCATCAACCGTCATCAACCATCATCAACCATCATCAACCATCATCAACCATCATCAACCATCATCAACCATCATCAACCATCATCAACCATCATCAACCATCTTCAACCATCTTCAACCATCTTCAACCATCAACCATTAATATCATTGAGGCTCAATGCTCGGAAATGATCAAGCCTGCACTCTCTGCTTCTGACAGGCTAGAGCCTACAGCATCGCAGCTGCAGTTCTGGTGAAGTCTGGTTGGAGGGCGCGTTGCATCACGCTTTCAGCCCACAGCAAGGCTCCAACCAGGCCATTTGGTTTGTTTAACGCAACCAATGACGTAACCAATGCCGAAACTACCTTCCAATCCCCGGAATCCCCGGGATTTGTTGAATTGCCCTTGTCCTATCTGCAGATTCATGTTCAAGTAGTTTGTTGTCAGCAACAAACAAGTCAAATGAAGGTGCGCTGGTTGAATCACGCTCAAATTGAGAGTTCACATCCATGGGGCCGTTCACATCTGTTCACTCGAATCACTTCCCAACCGCGGACCCAGGGACCCAGGTGCAAGCGCCAAGCGCCTGATCTCGGAAAGTTTTTGTTGTGTCGCCAAACCTTCCATATTCAAACATCTGGGCCGGATATGGCAGGAATTGGCAGGATCAGTATTTTATTAAACTTCACCCGCATAGTCACTGAGCCATTCACTGAAGGCTTTGGCTCTGGTGACTCCTGTGCCTGCACCGGCGTGGACATTCTGGATGTGTGACAGAGATCAAAGTTGCCTAAGCCTTCACCAATAACTTGCAAGAATTATCAACCAAGTCACGATTCGAAGGGTGTGTTTGAACCATTCCACGCACTTAGCCCGACTCTAACCTTATTGATAGTTAAACCCTGGCAACTGGAGACATCCCTCAATAGTTTCTCGCCTCTGCTGTATTTTCTTTGTCATATAAAATAGTCTTAAAACGAGGCAAACCACACTGAGATTGGAAACTCAAATGCCCATCATAACATCAATGATTCCCCTACCAGTATCTGGTCAAAGCGCCAAGTAAACTCTAAAACGTCAACACGAAGGCACAAACGTCAAGAAAACACATCAACCTCAAAATGCGATGCACCTGCATACATTCTCCAGTAAAAGAATGTAAAAGCGCTTGATCCAGAAGCCCGACAAATCACGTGTACAAAGTACAATGAATCAGTTTGCTCAAAACCTTGAACCACCTTCCAGCTTCCATGAATGGAACCGCTCTTGCAGGCCCATTACAGCCTCGTTTGTGTTGGATATGTCAGTCTCGTCCACCTGGAAGCGCGCCAATTTTCATCTGGAACTACAGGGAAGAAAGCGATAGCATGCGATAGCTATAGAATCTACAGTGAATCCACTTAGAATGCTCGAGACAAATGATGACGATTGGATCAATTGATCATAAAGTCTGGCACCATCTTTGAGGCCTGCTCTTGTGCGGGGTCTGCTTCAATCTGTGCTTCGTTGTCTGCGGCGACATCAACGTCCTCCTGCAAAACAGCCCAGCAATAGCAGGGGTCATAGCCGCAAAGCCTGTATGATACAGTATAGACAATACAAACATTCATACAATTATAGACAATAAAGAGTCATAATAAAGTCATATAGATATTAGTATACGTTTATATAAAGGATACATCAAAACACCTGGTTCAAAGATGAGTCATCTACCATTGTACCATGAGAAACAACGGTCAGGTAGGCCTGTAAATACTAAGAAATGTCGCCTAGTTTCATCACGCTGCATGATAAGGTCTGTCCTCTGGAGGAATCATGCGATTCCAAGATCCCTCCTCAGACCTTGGGCTTCCAGGCTGGATTGCAACATACAAAGAATTCATCAATTGATTCATACACATTGATGCGGTGACTACTTGTGAAATGGTCATTTCACCGCGTCCCAATGATTGGAGAGCTGTCAAGCAGTCTTGAGACAAGATCCTCTCAAAATCCAGAAGTCCCCTTGCAAAGCAAAACCCAATAGACTACTACTAGTAGCACGAACTACACTCATTCTACCAGTGAAACAGTTTGCTGTGGCGAACCTGTTCATGCTGTGGTTAGCTAAACATTACCTTATCTAATTACTTGGTTATCTCCAAATCAGTCTTGCCAGGAAACTCCGAGAGTACAACTGATGACCTGCCAGTGAAGCTCCCAAGCAGGGCACCAATTTGAGCACACCAGGGTGGTGTCATAGTGAGATCAGCGCCGCGCAAAATGATTGTCGTCTACGAAACAGCCTATCTACTCTTGTCATCCTTCAAGATCTGAATATGTCGTCTCCATGGAAAGAAAAGAACGAAGGTGAACCTGTTGGAAACATTTGGAAACCAGCGCTGGTTTTCCAAAGACAACCTCAAAATCTGACCTGCCTCCGGGACTCCATGACCTGCACACGAATCGACTGCTTGGTCAACACATCCTTCGAAGACTGTTGGATCTGCCAGCTATGATTGGACAAGGTTGGCTGTCTTAAGAAAAACTGGTGTGAACTCAACTGTGGATGCCAGTCCAGGGTTCTCCTCATTAACTGCAAAACACTGCAAGACATCCATAAGACATCCATTAGACATCCACTATGAATATCCGAGATTCTCGGCGACGATCGGTTACGTGGATTCATGGCTCAAGTGCAAGTCCATCAGTGATACATTTGCAAAATACCTTGATTTCGTTTGATTTCCGTCTTTATGCCATGCTTTGTCTCATTCTCTGCGATCCCAGTGTGAGCCCAGACCAGAACCCACCGGCCATGACCGGCATGACTTGGCCTCCGATTGCTGGAATTCCTCACGGAGGTGCTGCTTGAGGTGGTCACAGTGAGAAACCAACACCACCACCATGACCCCAGCCGCCCCAGCCGCCCCAGCCACCCCAGCCGCCCCAGCCGCGCCAGCCTCTTCCACTGGAGTTGACTCTACCATGGGCTCCTGCGGTGGATCGCATTACCATCCTTCATCTTGTCTTTCATTGACTTTCAAGCTCCAAAATGGCAGAGGAAATGCCACTGACTTGTACAGCATACAGCGTGCTCAGCGCAGGCACTTCCCACCTGAACCACAGCTTCCTCAGGTCTTTCACCTTCCTCCTGGGCCTGGCCACTGAAGAATGCATGTTGGTCGTTCTTTGTATGGGCTATGGCGGCTATGGGAACCAAATTTGACCCATGTCCACCTGGTATTGTCCAAGAAATATGGGTGTTTTGAATTGATTGCAACCTATGACTGTTCAGCTTGACCTTTTGTTAAGCTTTCATCGGCAAGTTTACCATCAGCATGTGAAAGTTGTGGAAGTTGGCGATTTTGGGCAGAAGTGGCACCAAGTGCAACCAGCCCGCAGAACGTGGACTGCAATAGACTCAATAGACTTCAATAGACCTGGAATCATTCCAATTCCATGTCCTAGGTCCTAGGTCCTATCCTCAAATCCAGGTTCTTGGGTAAACCATGGTAAACTTGTGGTATTCTGCCCACAACTTTGATTCTCACATGGACATCTTGGGCATTGGCCCAAGCGACCATTGAATAGCCAGCCTGCGCCACAGTTTCCGGAGGGGGCTGCCTGGCCCATGACATGGAGAACGGAAGTCCTCAGGGATGCCTTTCCAAAAAGACTATTAAGAGCAAACAAATACAAAACGCTACCAGTAAGAAATGCGGGGTACCAGTTTTAGCATCTTATGCCCTCTAGTCAGACTGCACAGCAAAATAAGATATGTTTCAACGACCCACCTGTAGATCATGATCATGGATGATCATGGTCGATGTTTTTTCCTTTTCATCAATAATACTGCAAATCCTCCACCCATCCCGACATTGTTCCACTGGCTGTCCCACTTGCTGTCCCACAATGTCTCACAGCTCCAACAAGCCTTGCAGCTTGCTCTGCCTGATGCTCGGCTTGCCGCTGGACCACCTGCTACATGCAGAGGCCTGTGATTTGGGGGATTCCTCGTAGCAAAGAGTCCATTCCGTTCACACCAGAAATGTCACAACATGTCACAACGATTCATCAAAAAATCATCAAACCAGCACAACATATACAAAATCCTGAAGTCTTGGCCGGAATTTCATGCGGAAGCCTTGATGGCTTGTGGGCACATTTCCCTTAACAGGTCTAATTAATTAGTTCCATGTCTGCAAGCGTGGTCAGCGGTTTCAATGAATAAAACTTGCATGCCGAGTCCTAGCTGTGGGACCAGCATCCCACCAACATCCACTAACATCGACTGACCATGAGTGCCGATATGTGCAAATGAAACCACGGACGCCGCCTCACCTTCGTATTTCATACGGTACCATTACCGCATAGTTCTGAACCTCTACACCGACAAGTAATGATCCTTATGTATCAATATATATATTATATATATATATACATATTTATATATATATATCATATATATATACATATATTTATAAACCAAGCGCACAAGCTCGCTGTCTGGCCTTTCTGTGTTGTTCCCACACATGTTCAGCACCTTGGCACTTTGTATCACTGCGTCACACGAAGGTTTGGAGCCAAAAGAAGGCTCCGGTCTAGTCATGTCGGGTAGGTGGATTCAGGCTTACATACATGTATACAGTCTGTATACATATAATATATATATATACGTACTGTATAAAAGATCAAGACAGAAGCAACTGGTCATCAGATATTGTGATATCTAAGACTAAGAGAGATTGGGGGGGCTCTCCACAGAGTTTGCAAGGAGCAGTCACACAGCAGAACATTAGTTGCATGCAGGAGTTCGCATTGTCCTGGTCCAGGCATGTCCAAAGAGGTTTACAACAAGTAGGATGGAAAGCTTAAGTTGCTGCTCGGTTAGTTTGACATTGCCCCATTGCGCCAGGGCAACGGATTTTCTGGATGTTCTGAGCCGCCCTGACGCTGAACTGCGCGTTGAATCCGGGCTCGGCAAGTGGAGAGATCCAACTGCCAGAGTGAGGTGAGATGTCACTGCTTGAGTCACTCATCCAATCTGAATCTCAACGATGGTTGGATGGTTGATGAAAACAAAAAAAAATCAGAATATTGCAATATTAGTAAATCGGGTAATCTGGATGGTTGAATTGGCAACAGAACCGGCCAACATTGAGATATCTGTCCGTTTGGGGGTCAGAAATGTGAGACCATGGGCATATCGGTATAGGTCCATGTTGCTTGGTGGTTGGAGACCTCCATTCCACACATACCATCCAGATCCATCCAGCCGATAGTCATTGGCAGTGTTTCACTTTGGCCACTGAGCAAAACTATGAGATGAAGCATCTCCTGTGGTGTGCTTTTCAAGCACACGGCAAAGCATGGCGAAGTATGGTATACTTTTTTGCGCCTCGCTGTTTCCATGGGATCTTGGTCTTCTTTGACTGAAGCATAATCATTTACCTATTGGTTGTTTAATGGGGTTGTCACTCTATCTATTAATAAACCAACCAGTGGGAAACAGACATCTACGCTTTGGACAACTTGCCATGGCGGTTCTCAACCAAAAACACAGCAATTTAGTCGCGCTGGGCCTTGGGGACACTTGGCCGCTTTGTCCCGCGATAAGTTGGACCTGGTGTGGACATGCCGCAGAGATCAACAGACCGGGGTTTTTTCCTTCCACGGGGAACCACTGCTTTCTCCAGAAGTCCGTCCACATGTTGAACAACATGTGTAAGAGTACAACTGACACCAAGTTGCACCGACTATGTAGGCTTTGCTCAAGCCATTTCACAGCATGATTTCATTCGGCACTTGCAATCCACTGCAGCAATACAGCACCATTAAAACCGACTAACCCTCAACATACCTCAAGCAAATGGTGTTGCTCCATTCTGAGATTCGGACTCAAACTTAACGAGGCGGTCTTTCGAGGAGCGTCTGTCTCCACCTGATAGCTTAGTTGCATCTAGCTGTGGACAGCACCTTGGGTATATACATGTCACTGACCGTTTGAAGGCAGAACTACACCTCTCCAACATGGTTTCCAAACGTCCTTTTTCGGATAAGAAATTAGGATAAATTAGGTACCAAATACAGAGCATGTTCTGCCTCACCTGACTTGTCCTGCAATGTTTTCACCATAGAGTAGGGAAACGGAGATACCAGTACTATCCTGGGTGGCAACAGTCCCATGAACTCAGGGCCTCGGAATCGCCAATGTAGAAATATTGTGGGCCCTCTGCGGATTTTGCCTTCATGCGCCGAAGATATTCAAGGATTCACTTGTTACCAGAAAGGACCAGAAAGGATAGAAAGGATGGCAATGGCAACCGAGGTGGTCTGATGCCAGCTCCCAGTGCTGATTGCTTTTCGATATTTTGAATCTCCTACATCATCCTCTCAGCAAGCCTATGCTGGTGAACTATCGACTTCATTGCACGAATACCTGACGAATTACTGCAAATGCCTCAACACTTTGCACTCGCCGCTGGAGTGAATGTTGCAACTGGTTAACGTAAGACGGAATAGTATAGACCGGCCAGCTGTCTAATTTCTTGGGGATTAGATCACTCCGGCAGAAGATGAGATAGCTGGCCAAATTGGCCAAACACTCTGCAAGGTGATGAAAAATTCGATCTCAGCGCTATATATGTTTCAATCCATGTGTCATCATCTTGTGGGATCAAAATGGACCAAACAAAAATAGTGGTATCACCTTTCCAGTAGTGCGCGAATTAAAACAGGGCCTTTCAATTGATGAGACATCCAAGACATGCACACGAACGGAAATTGCATCATGTAGTTGGGCACGTTTAAAGTTTAGGAAACAGCAGCCAAACAAGAAAGATATCTGCCATCGGATTGGGTCGGTCTCTTGCCTTCCGGTAGCGGCTGGAGAGCGTATCCACCATGCGTTGAAGTTTGCTGAGACCTTCGGCGATCTCAATGATCTCAATCGCAGTCTCGCAATACCGATGGCGTTCACACAACTCTGACAGAAACAAAAACTATGCAAAAACTATTGAATATTATAGATTAGTATAGATTATAGACTATTATAGATTTGATTGGATCTGATTGGATTATATTACTATAGATCTAATGATTTGGCTGCAAGCAGTTACAGCCACTTCTCCGAGCAACACCCTCCCCAAGGCCTTCTTGCTGCGAAGCTTCTTGCGCTTCCAAGTCATCGATGCATCGGGACTGACGGTAGTCGCGGGTGCAGTACCCCTGAATCTTGACAAAGGCACTTGATCACTTGATCGTAGTCATATGATTCAGCCTTGTATTCTTGTACATTGTGTACATATTTACTGAGTTCAGCATGAAATGTGCATGTGCAAAAATGAATCAAAGGTGTTGTATCGTAAATTTATGGCGATTATATTGAGAGCGCTCTTTATTTGTAAGAAAAGCAGGCATGATCTAACGACAAGGTACAGCCTTCACTGCTCGCACCTCATTTTCAATCAGAAGCCGCCGGTCTCTCAGCTCATCGGCCGTAGCATTCAAAAGCCTTTCCTCCTGCCGATTATGATCTGCTTGAAGGGCAGTGTGGTGCAATATGGCACAATCACATTAGCCAGCACATACCAGTCAGTATTGATGGAGAATATTTGCTAGAACAATTGCTGTTACAGTTTCATCTTCTTACTGGCTAAATTGGGGGGAATATCTCCAAAGGGAACCTGTTTGGCAGTTTGGCACGCAGCAAATCGTTGCGAGGAAAGTATGTTGAATCACGATAAATCACGATCTAGGCATGACGAAATGGCATGAAATGGCAACATCGGCAAAACCACTCTGGTGCTAGGGATGCCAGGGGTAGCATACACAGTACGTTACATGGCCACTTCAGCACGGCCGAACCCACCGGAACCCAAATACTACATAGTACTTAGATGTACTTAGCAATCAAAGATGGTACAGTGAACCTTGAGCATGGCCGGGGTTTCACAGTGTAAGATTAGTGCAAGGACTCTACTGAGATGGAATGCCAAGGAGCGTTGAACTTCAATTCTTTAGCTGCACAGGAACAGTGCATCAAGATTTCCTGGAAATAGAGTCTCGGTACTTCAGAAGATTTGGATGGTTTGCCATGAGCAGTCATAATGAGTCATAGTAGTCAAATGACGGTATTTTTTACAATTTTTACCGCTCCAAGCCTTCTCGAACAGCTGCATCAATTTGGAGGACCTCTCTGTTTGCGCCTTCAGGATACCGGTGTGCTCAGGTGCTCTAACCGAGACTCGTTCTCGGGAACCATCTTGCATCACCTTGCCATTCTAAGTTCATAAGAAGTTTTTCAGAACTACAATGCTGATGATGAGAGGATCAGGCGTTAATACTAAATTTTTTGATCATTAAATTTCGAGATCAAGTTTTAAAGATATGAATTTCAACTGCAGAAGTCTCACATCTTCATCGGCTTCATCGAGTCTCTGTCCCGCACCTCCACCCATTCTTCAAGGGAGGAATTTTCCTGGCTCAAAATCTGTAGCCACGCTGAGAAGGACACATTTAAATCTGGTAATAGTGGTAGTGCCGTTGCTGAAGGATATTGTCACGCTTTGTTGATTGACAAAGCGATCTCCGCAACACAGCTTAATGCGCATGCAACAGCCAGCGAAGCGGTCAACACTTTTGCCACAAGAGTCGTAGCATGGCTGAAGATCTGATGGGATCCGTGGGGCG